>JAEEGK010017531.1_pt1 | contig 15602 bp, 11 predicted proteins | sample 8958771 | NCBI WGS metagenome assembly JAEEGK01 (sample SAMN16246547, study PRJNA631951) | gut metagenome | biome: gut microbiome; feature: rumen; material: SC-attached | host: Bos | place: Iran: Karaj | collected 2018-10
CCATTAATTTTTTAAAATTATTAATATTAATATATTTAATATTTATAAAAAGGGACAAATGAAGAACCTATTACATTATTATGTTTACTAAAACTTGTTCCTGATTCTTGTAAATTAATAATTTCACTTTGAGAATATTTTTTATTACAAAAATAACATTTTTCAATTTTTTTACATGTTAAATTAAAACATTTTTCACACATTACATGACCACAATTTTTTAAAGCAATAATTTTTTGAATTCCAAAATTATTTTCACAAATTTTACACATAAATTTATTTTCATCATTTTTACTTTTAATTAAAATTAAATTAATTAATTCCTTTAGTTTAATATTATGAGGTTTATTTGATGGACATATTAAAATATCTTTTGGTTTTTCTTTTTTTTTTTCATAATTTAAAGGAGTTGTTTCTGGAATCCAAAAGCAATGATTAATTTCATTTTCCATAAATCTTTTTGTTTTCATTGTTTCATCATTCTTTTCATTTTTTTTATTTTTATTATCATAATTTTCTTCTATCATTTTAATTTTTTCAATTTTTTTTTCTTCTTCTTCTTTTTGTTTAATTATATTTATATCTTTATTATTATTTTCATATTCTTGCATTTTTTTTTTAATTTGCTTTTTTTGGAATAATAAATTTTCTAAAATACATTCTTTACAAAACATATGTCCTTTTAAACAACAAACAGGATTTTTAATTAAACTTAAACATAAAGAACACATTTCAAAATTTTTTTGTGACTCACTTCCTAATCTTTTTGTAATATTACCCCATTCATTTCTTTCTTTTAGCATTTGTCTTTCTCCATATGTAAATATTGAACTTCCTGTATTATTTTTTGAATGTTTTGACATAATATATTTTTTTCATAAAATTGTTTTTAAAATCTTATTTATTTTTAAAATTATTATTTGATTTAATTTCAAATTAAAATAATTAATAAAAACAAAATAAATTTAATATATTGCCTTTATAAATTAACAAAAAATTTTTTCTAAATATATTTAAAAAATATTATTTAGAAATTTTTTACTTTAAATCAACTATTTATAAATTAGAAATTGGTTAAATTCAATATGATATATATTGTTTAAAAATTAAGAAATAACACTTTAATTTTTAATTAAAGAATTCAAACATTTACAAAGTTTTTTTATAATATCATAAATGTATAAATAATAAAAATATATAATATATTAATGATAATATAATAAGTTTTATATAAGTAAAAAAATGATATTTTTATTTTATTTAAATTTCATATATTTAAAAAATATTATAAAAAAAATATTAAATATAATTATAATTAAAAAATAAAAATTGTATTGTAATATTATAGAAATTAATTTTGTTTTTATTATTTTTAAATTATTTCTCATAAATGTCAATTAAAGCAAATAAAGTTAGAACTTGTTTATTATTAAAAATTGAATCTGAAATTGAACATTTTAAATCAATTCCAACGAAAATGAATTCAATTTCAGCAAATAAACTATATGAATTATATAGTAATATTCAAATAAATATTGAAAATCCATTTGAATTTTTTTCAATTGAAAGAAGAAAATCAACAAAACTTATTTCAGATGATAATTGTTTAAAAAAAGATTCTGAACCAGAGAATACTCCAGGTCAAGATATTAATTTTACAATTACAAAAAAATTAGTTTCATATCGTAAAAATAAAAATTTTATTGAGTATTTATCAAAAGAAAAAAATATTTCTCCTGTAAAATTTAAAGAATCTAATAATTCAGTTAAATTTGATTCAAAATATTCTCCTTTAGAATTTTTAAATCCTAAAAAGCAAAATTCGACTAAAAATGCAATACATTCATTAAGACAAATGGTAAGAACTTTGATTAAAAGAAGAAGACATGTTAAAAAATCAAACTCTTTTTATAAAAGTGAATTACATAAATCACAAAAAGAGATACGAGTATTTAATTTAAAAAATTCTAAAAAAAAGAATAGTTTATTACAATCATATGATTTTCAATCAAATATTAATGAGTTAAATAATATAAATAATTCTCTAAAAAAATCACCTACTTTTGCAATAATAGATGAAGAAAGTATATTGGTTCATGCAAATTCTACTGCTGTAATTGAAAAACATTATAAAAAACATAAAATTAATAATTTAGATACAAAAAATGTTTGTTCAATGATAACAAAAAAAGGACCTTCATTTAATAGAAGAACTTTTACTTTAATGAATATTCAATTTGAAAAAGAAAAATTACAAAAAAAAAAAAATGAAAATAAAAAAATATCAACAAAGCCAACTTTTTAGATATTAAATATTTTTAAAAAATTGTTAGTTTGAATATTATATTATTTTGAGCTCATTTATTTATTATGAAAATAATATAAATAATTTAATTTGGATAATAAATGTAAAAGGTAAAATTTATTAAAAAATTATTATAAAATAAATTAACTAAATTATAAAAATATAATTATGGATATTATAAAAAAAAAAAATAAATTTTTTTTCATATTTTATTTTTAAGTGTAAAGCAAATATTACAAAAATTCTTTAAATGACTTTTGTAAAATTTTAAATAAAAAGAAGCTAATATTTTTGGTTAATTTATGAATTTAATTCCAAAAATAATTATATTTAGTAAATTTTGTTAAATAAAATTAATGTAAAAAATAAAAAATAATTTATTTATATCCTTTAAAACATTTTTCTTTTATATTATCAATCATTAAAACAAAAAAAATATTAGCAAGATTTTCTAATATAACCATCAATTTACAATTATTATTATTCTTATGTAAATGTATAATATCTTCTCAGTTTATTTATATTAAAATAAAAGGCATAAATAAAAAATTAAATTTATATAAAAAATATTTTTTTATTTTTTTCAAGTAATAATGAATGAAAACGAAAGAAATGTAGATGAAATTTCAAAAGAAAAATTTATATCAAAATTTGATGAAAAAGAAATAACATTAAATAATTCTTTTAATTTAAGTCCTATTTTTTTTGAAAATAGTAAAAATTTTATTTCTAAAGAAAGTTTCTTTTCAAAAAGAAATAAATCTCAAAGTGAAAATTCAAATGATGAAACGTCATCTTTTTCACAAAAAAATTCCTCAAATCAACAAAATAATCCTGTTTTATCTTAGTATTTTATATTTATATAATTATATTAGTTATTCAAACCAATCATTTAATATGATGAAAGAAGATGAAAATGAACAAAATTATCAAAATGATATTGATTTATATAATTATATAGATAATAATAATAATTTAAATACTCAATTAATGAATTTTAATAATGTAAATATAAATAATAAAAATATAAATAATTTTAATAATATTGAAAATGATTTTAGTATTCAACAAACAGATAATACTATAATTAAAACAAAAAATTTTTTTCAAATTAATTTTGGAATAAATAAATCAAATGAAAATGAACAACTTTTTTTAAATAATTTTATAAATAAAATTCAAAACTCTCAAAATAAAAATAATCAAAAATTTAAATCTCAAATAACAATTCAAGATTTAAATGCAATTAATTCAATAATAAATAATCTCCCTAATCAAAAAATAGAAAATAGTTATCATTATTTACAAGTTAAAATATTACATAACCCTATATATGCAAATGAAATATTATATCCTTTTCTATATCCATATATGATTACTTTAATAAATGATCAATTTGGAAATTATATTTATCAAAGTTTTATAGAAATATTAAACACAAAAAATTTTTATAATTTTTTATTGGTAATAAAAAATAATTTTAAAGAAATAAGTTGTTCAAAAAATGGGACAAGAGTAATTCAAAAATTAATTGAAAAATCAGCAAATATAAAACAAGGAAATAATTTTATCCAAATATCATTAATTGAAATGTTAAAAGGTAAAATATTTGAATTATCAAATGATGAAAATGCAAATCATATTGTTCAAAAATTTATAATTAATATTCAATATCCTTATAATAATTTTATTTATGAAGAATTATATAAAAATTTTGTAAATATTGCAATTACAAAATATGGATGTTGTGTTATTCAAAAATGTTTAATTAATGGGAATAAAGAACAAAAAGAAAAATTAATTTATTTAATTTTACAAAATACTTTTTGTTTAATTACTAATCAATTTGGAAATTATATTTATCAATGTATTCTTATGTTAAAAGATGAAAAAATTAATTATAAAATTATTGAAATAATATATGATAAAATTATTTCTTTATGTAAAGAAAAATATTCTTCAAATGTAATTGAAAAAATTTTAGAAGTTAATAATCAAAATATAGTAAATCAATTAATTGAACATATTACTAAAAATGAAAATAAAATTATAGAATTATTAACCAATAAATATGGGAATTATATTATTCAAAAAATTTTAAGTATTTCTCATGATAAAAATTTAATTTTTCGGATTTTAAATATAATTGCAAAAAATATTATAATAATAAATAATGCTCCATTTGGAAAAAAATTAATCGGTAAATTAATTGAAAAATATCCAATATTATCAGATTTTATTAATTCAAATAAAAAGTAAAAGTAGTGTTATAGTAGTTACTTAGGATAAAATTGTAAATAAGGTAATTTTTATAATAAAATGCAAAATTTGATTCATGAAACTTTAGTAGTAGTAATAGCCTTATCTTATTTATAAATTTAATTATATATATATGGCTAATGATTTCGATTTTTATTTATAATAATATTTATTACTAATAATCAAATATTTTAATTTTTTTATTAATATTTTTTAATAATAATTTTATTTTGCAAAATAATAAAAATAAAATAAAATTTATTTTATTCTTTATTTTTTTATTAATTCAATTCCTTTATTCTTTTGTATTCTTCTTTTTCTCAAATAATATTAGAATTTGAAAATAAGTAAAAGAAAATTGTAAAAACTACAAATATATCCAAAAAATATAAATTAGATATATTAATTTTGTAATAATTAAAATTATTTTCATAGTCAAAAAGTTGTTTATTCCTTCATTAAATTGAATTATGAATTTCTTATAATTAAATGAAAAAAATATTACTTCCAATGATAAACAATAACTATACAAATTTAAAAATGAGAAATTGATTTTCATATATCTAAAAATATAATATAATTTGAATTTTTATTATTTAATTCTTTCTAATCTTGGATTTAAAGTATTAAAATTTCGTTTACTTATATATATCAAAATTAATAAAAGATTTTGAGTAAAAACTTGTTTTCAGTTACATTTTTTATCAAATTTATAAAAGTAATTTTTATTATAATTAAATAAATATATTTTAAATAATTTATTATTTTTATCCTCTAATACATAAATATGAATTATTTCTGTATATAATTTAAACAATAATTATACCATGTTTACATTTATTGATGTGATTATTAATAATTTTTCAACTCAATTTGTAAATAGGTAACAGTAAAATTTAAGGCTCATTCCTTTTCTCATATAACTTTTTAGATTCTCTTCATGAAGTAATTAGAAGTATTTTTTCCAAAATCTAATTATAAATAAGTTTTTTTTAAATACTTATTATACTTAAAAGAATATTTAATAAATTAAAATTTGTGTTTTATAATTAAAAAATATTTATTTCTTATCCAAATAATTAATATATATATGAGTTTAAAATATCTTTTATTATACTATTTTAATTTTATTATATTTTTTTTCTTCATTAAATTTGATTATTTTATAAAAAATTATAGATTAATTTTCCATTAAATGAAATTAATATGATTTTATTTTATATTAATTGAATTATGTATACTTTTTATTTTGTTTTCAAGTGACATTATTCTATTTAATAATATTTTAATTATTTCTTCTTTAATATTTGTATAACCAGCATTAATCAATTCATTTGATATATTTTCTGATTCCTCGATTCCTTTTTCAATCATTTCTTTATATTTTCTAATTTCTTGTTCAATATTTAAATTATTATTATTCATATAAATATTATTATTATTAGAATTTATAGTCATATTTAAAGCATCTAATGAATTATTTAAATTTTTTGCTATATTAAGTTGTTCATCTTCTTCAAATGCTGCTCTTATAATATTTTTACTTCTATAATCTTGAATTTTTTTTCTCTTCATTTTAGTTACTTCTTCCTCATTTTCTTCTTCTTCTTTCTTTTTTAAAAATGAATAAACCCAATGATCTTTATTTTTAATTTTAGTATTAACATAAGCTTCTTCAATAATAGAAACAAATAAATTACAAATTACACAAATTGACATAATTCCAAAAGAATAAGAATAAATACATCCAATAAAAAATCCATTACTTTCTAAATCATTAATAATATCTAAAATACTATCACCATTCATCATAGATAATAAAGTAGTCATAGTTAAAGTAACACTAGTAAATCTTTCACTTCCCCAAAAATTTGCATAACCAAAAAAGATAAATCCAAGAAAAATTGGGGAAGTTCCAATAAAATATAATAATAATCTTCTAATAGATTTATTCATCATATTAAAAATTGAATTAAATTGCCAATAATAATATAAATATTTACCTAAAATAATATAAGATAAACAAGCTGCAAAACCAGTTACATATTGTGTATAAACTACAATGTCTACACCTTCATATAAAGATAATATTGCATCAAAAATCTGTAAAACATGACAAAAAAATTGAACAAAATCCCAATAACTAAAAAATTTTTTTTTCTCTTTTTCTCTTAATATATCCCATTTTGAAATTGATTCTCCATTTTTTTCATATTCTTCAATATATATTTTTTTATATTTCATTTTTAAAGAATAATAATATTTGTATGTATGATAAATTGAAATAGAAGTTAAATATAAATTAATAATTGAAAATAATAAAACAATAACATGAATCCAATAAGAACCTTTAATAAAACCAAATTTACTATAAGATTTATCTTCACAAGCTCCTCTTTTAATATTTAAACTAACAATAAAATGATTTCTTTCTTCAAAATTATATTTTTGAATTATATCCCAAATAAAACATTCAAAATAATCTCCAAAATTATATGGTGCAAATGTTCTAATTCTATAATCAATAGTGAAAAATTTAATTATTCTAAGCATATTTAATAATTTAGTTTGATTAGAATCAGTAAATGGACCCAAATTATCTTGAGTTATATTAAAATAATTTTCATAAGTAATATTTGAAGAATCATTATAAAAATAATTTAAATAAGTAAAATTGAGAGGAAGATAATTTTTTTTTGAAGGATATGTCACATTTTCTAAAGATAAATTTGATAAATTATAAAATTTATTAACTGAATTTGAAACATGTTCTTTTAATTCTTCAATAGTATAAATATATTTTTTTAAAGGGAAAGTTTTTTTATATTTTTCACCTTGATCAACAAATTGTTCATGAAAAAACCTTTCTTCTGCTCTTGAATAAGATGTTGTTGATGAATCAACTAATAATACTTGTACAGTTGTTAAAATTACTAAAAAAATATTTAAAATAAATCTCCAAGGAAATTTTCCAAAAATTTGATATTTTTCAATTGGATTTATAAATAATTTATCTCTTATATTTAAATTATTAGTATTTTCTTTTAAATCTCTCATTTTATAATTTTTAAAAAAATAATTAAAAATAAAATTTTAAAACAATTTATAGTAGAAATTTAATTTTCTATAAAAACCAAAATTAAAATCAATATATATATATATAATTTTTATAATACATTTAATGAATATTTAGGTGAAAACTATTTTAAAAATCAAAAAATATTTTTTCAACAATATACAAAACAAAATTTCTTTATTTACTCTTATAAAAATTATTTTATTTACATACATAACTCATTTATTTCAATTTCAAATAAAAAAAAAATAAAAATTTACTTTTCATACATTAAATATTCAGAATTAAAAATAAATTTCTTATCTTCTTTTTCATCATTTTTAATAATAAAATTAGCATAAGGATAAAATCTTTTAAATTTATCATAAAATTTAAAAGGAATAACAATATTAGGAAGTGGATTTGGAGTAGGTAAAATTAAAGGTCTTTTATCTTCACTATCAAAAGATAAAACTTTACCTTTTTCAAAATGTGAAATTGAATCTTTTTTTCCTTGAATTTTAGCATAAAGTAATTCACATGTTTTTTCACTATTAAATCTTTTCCATTTTTTTCCTCTATATAAATCATAAAAATAAATTATATGAAAAGCATCTACAAAATTAATAAAAGCAAATCCTAAATTACATTTATTACTATAATCAATTGGTAAATAAAATAAATCATATTTATTTTTAAATTCTACATTAATTTCATCTAAAAATGTACTTATTGTATATTTATTAGGAATATTTTTTATCATTAATGTTGTTCGTTTATCTTTACCTTGTATTATTAAATCTATATCAATTTTATTATTTTCTTTTTCATCATCTTGTAAATTTTGAGATGTTAATTTTCTTTTCATTGGACTTGATTTATTATTATTTTTTTGATTTTTATTAAATTTATTTTTCATATTAATTAATATTATTTCATCATTTGCTTTTTGATTACTTGGATAAACATTATTTACATTTACAGAAAAAAATGTATTATGATTATTATTTAAATTATAATTATTATTCGAGTTAAAATTTCTTTGATAGAAATTATTATTATTAAATGATTGAATTGGTTGAAAAAATTGATTATTATTAATTAAATTTAATTGATTATTCATTTGCATAAAATGGAAGTTATTTGAATATTTATTAAAATAATATTGTCTTGATATTTCAGGACTCATAGGAAAAAAAATATTTGAATTTAATTTTGGAGTTGCATAAACTCCTAAATAATTATTATTTTCATTGTTATTATTATTAATTAAATAATTTAATTTTTGGAAATTATTATTATTTTCAATAGGTGTAAGTGAAAATTGTGGATTATTTTTTTTTAAATAATTAAAATTATCTTTTTTATTTCCTGTTAATGCAAAAAAATTTTCATTTAAATCTTTAAATTTTGATAAATTATATGAAAAAGTTTGTGTATGTTTTATTTGATTTGGTGTTGGTGTTGTATTAAGTGATGAATTTTCTTCAAATGAATCATTTTCTTTTTTATCTTCAATACAAGATTTTTGGTGATTTAATATTTTATCTATTTCATCATTTAATTCTTCAAATTCATATTCACAACTATTTTCTTCTATATCTATACTTAATTCAGAATATTTTTTATCCTTTTCTCTTTTTCCATTTCCTGACATCTTTTTTATCTTTTAATTATATTAAAATTAAAATTATGAGATCGAACATTAAAAATTATTTTTATTTTTATAATGTAATAAAATATATAAAAACCAAATTTTAATTTGACATTTTAAAATAATCTTAAAATATATTATATTATATTAAAATTGACTAAATAATAATTATTTATAAAAATTGATTAATTATTTTTCCTTTTAGGATCATAATATATTATAGAAGTAAATTTACTTCTGATTCGTATAATTGAATTAATTATTAAATAATTTTTCGAATCTTCATTTCTCATAAATAAATGATTTAAATATACATGTGATGGAATTTTTCCTGATTTAAAAGTTTCTCTTATTAAATTATTTTTTAATATATTATAAAGATATTTTTCATTTTTAAATGAATAATTCGAAAAATTAATTAAAGAAGTATATGATTGAACTAAAATTGGTGGTTCTTCATTTAATTGTTCTTTCATTGGATAATGAATTCCATAAATTTTTTTCATTTCCTCATTTAAATTCATTGTAGCATTATTAATATTTTTTTTATCTTTTTTATTCTTCTTATTATCATCAAAATTATTTTTTGGTGTAGTATCAGCAGTTCTTAAATTTTCTTTTTCTCTTTCTTTAATTTTTTCAATTAATTGTTTTGTATTATCAATAATATTATTAGTATTATTATTATTATCAGTTACTTTTGGATAAAATGAAGAACATTTCCAAACATTATCAATTATAAATTTAAATTGATATTCACCTTTTGGTAAATATAATAATAATTCATGAGTATTTGTTTTTTTATTTAATGCCATTGCAAATCTATGATTCCAACCACAAAATGAACCTGTTATTATTATATCATTTCCTCCTTCTTTCCATTCAAATAATGTTAATATTTTACTTTCACTAATTTTATCTTCTTGATTATCATTTTTATCACTTAATGAATTACTTGTTAAACTACTTCCATTAATTGATGTTGTATCTGTTATTATTCCTTTATATGATGATGAATCATTGTAGTGTATACTTGATGTATTACTTCCTTTATCATTATTTTTTTTTGTGTTTTTTTTATTGTTTTTTTTTGATAATGAATTTGTTGAACTATTTTGACTCCCCATTTCTATTTAGAATATATTTATTAAATAGGAAATATATTTTTTCTGCAATGAAACTTATATTTTATTATAATTATAAAAATATAAATAATAAAAAATAATGATTATTAAATTACATATTTAATTATTTCTTATAAAACTTTCTAGATCAATTTTATCAGTATCACATTCAATTGCTGGAATAGATTCTTTAGAAAATTGTTTATTTTCATATTTATTTATAAATTCTTCATTATTTGATATATTTATATCAATCTTATTATTTGATATTTTTGTAATATCTAAATGAAAAGGTTCAGAAATAATACTATTAAGATTAATTTGATTATTGCTGTAAAAATTAATATTTTTATTATTACCTTTATCATTTGATTTTTGTTCTATATTATTATTTTTTTTTGATAATACTATATTACTTATTTGAGAATCATTAATGTTTATTTTATCCAAAACTTCTCTTAAATTTTGAATACTGTTTAAATTTTGTGATTGATTATCTGAAAGAGAATGTGTTGTATCCAAATCTTTATTTTTAAATAAACCTTTAAAATAATCTAAAAATTGAATTTTACTTACATATAAAGAATCATTATTAATTTTATCATTATTATCACTTATATCTCTTTCTTTATTATTATTTTTTAGATATATTGTTTCAAAAATTTGTTTTATATTTTTTATTGAATTTTTAAAATTTTCTTCCTTTAATTCATTATTTATAACTTTTAAAATTTCATTATTAATATATTTAATTTGTTTATTTTCAAAAAAAAAATACATTTCATTTTTAAAATCTTTAGAACAAGTGAAATATTCAATAAAACAATTTTCCATTTTTTTTAACTCTATATTTTCAAAAAATTTTAATTCATGAACATCATATCCATAAATAATTTCAAATTCTTTATAACCATTCCCAGTAGTTGAATTATCAGTAATTGTTTGAATACAAATATGATTTGTTTGAGTTTTACTTAATTTATATTGATTATAAACATGTATTAAACAACAACCTTTAAGAATAGGAATGAATTTTATTAAAAATATTTTTCTTGGATAAGTTGCTCTACATTCTAATTTAATATAATAGTTTTTATAATATTCTTCATGAGAAGTATTCTTATATTCATTTTCATAATTTTGTTTTAAATGATGACTAAGAAATAATATTTCTTCCCATAATTTTTCTTCTTTATAAATTGAAGAAAAATTTCCTTTAGTTAATTCAAATAAAATTTTATTAGAACTTAATTCAATTAAAAAACATGTTTCATATTGAATATTATTAGGTAAAATTATATCTTTTCTTTTAGTTATTTTAGAAAATAAAATATCAAAATTTTTTATTAATGGGATAATAAATAATTCATTAAATATGTCGTTGTAAAATTTATCTTTTATTCTAATATTTCTCTTTAAATTAAGAAATGCAATTACTAAATGTAATAAAAGTATTTTTTTAATATCATTTCCTTGACTATTATTAAAAATACCTATAAAATAAAAATCTATTTTCTCTATTTGTAAAATAAGAATAAAGTAATTTTTAATAAAAATTTTGTCAAAATTTATTTTCTTTGGATTTATTTTATTTTGTTTCCAATATTTTTTAATAATATTAATTAAATTTTTAATAAAAGAAGAATTGTCAAAAATTTTGTTTTCTGATAAATCTATATGTGAATAAATATCACTATTTTCTTTACCAATTACTAAAAATGATAAAAAATTATTATATAAATTTAAGTTTATTGAATTTTCTGAAAAAGAATTTTGACTTATATTTGAATTTTCTATTTTTAAATTAAAAGTCTTATATGTATTTAAAAATTTTGAATAATTATTAGTTCTAGATGTCAAACTTTTTAGATTTGGCATAAATTTTCTGCTCATTAAATTTTAATTAATTTTAATTATAGCATATTTAATATATAAATTAAATAAATTAAAAACAATTTCATAAAATAGAAGAATTAATAATTTTTATTATATTTAATTATTTAAATGCCTTAATAAATTATTCTTAAAAAAAAAGTAAATTAATAGAATTTACTGTCAAAATGAATTTAAATATAGTAAATGATAATTCAGAAATGCAGAAAGCTTTAATAACAATGGCAGATTTATTAACAGATATATGTGAAGAAAGTTCAAAAGATAAAGATACAAATAATAAATTAATTAAACCTTTTATCTCAAAAAAAATTCCATCAATTTCAATTGAAAATTATTTAGGACGTTTAGTAAATCATACAAAAATGGAAATATCAACATTAATATTAATTTTAATTTATATAGATAAAATTTGTAAAAATAATAAATTTCGTTTAAATTATTTTAATATTCATAAATTGATAGTAACGTCAATGCTTATTTCAATAAAATATAATGAAGATGATTTTTTTTCAAATTCTTTTTATGCAAAAGTTGGAGGAGTTTCTATTAGAGAATTAAATAATTTAGAATATGAGTTTCTTTCCCTCATTGATTTCGACTTATATGTTGATGATGATTTATATAGTAAATATTCAAATTATATATTAAGTGTAAATATTGATGAATAAATGACATTTCAAGTGATATTTATTAATTTATTAAAAGCAATGTAGTGTTTTATATTTCATTATTCTATGAAAAAAATATATGATTATATATTTATTTAATATATATAATTATTTGAATTATAGTTATATCATTTTTATGTAGGTTATTTTTTTAATTATAATTAGATTAAAGAGTTCTTGAAATAAATAGATTTTAAAATTTTAATTCGCTGAAATAAAATAAATTAAAACTAAATAAAAATTATAATAATTTTATTTAAAATTAATTATTCATGTATAAAGAAAAAAAAATTAAAATTGTAATTAAATATAAAAAATTTCATAAATATTTTATTATTATTAATAATATAATAAAAATTGGAAATATTTCTTTAAAATAGAATATATTAGATAATAAATAGAAAAATTTTTGAAAGATTAAAAATAAAAAAATAAAATAAATATAATCTTAATACAATTATATTATTATTTTTATTAAATAAGAAATTACAAGTAATCAATTTAAGTAAAAATAAGATTTAATAAAATTATTGATTTAAATAATGAAAGATGAAAAAATATTAAATATTAAAAAATGAAAAAGGAAAAATCAAAATATTTTAAAAATAATTAAATCATCTAAAAATAAAATTTGAAATTTATATATTAAGAAAATAAAAAAGTAATTTAAATAATAATCTATTATTAATTTATTCAGCTAAATTTTATTAACTCCATTTAAAGAAATTAATAAACTTTTAAATTATAAATCCTATATTAAAATTGTTATAAATATTATTAATCATTTAAAAATGAAAATTGAATTTTTTTCTAAATAAAATTTATAATATAAGGAATTAAGAAATATTTTTAAAGATTATTCAAAAGAAGTTTGAAGATAGGTTAATTGGTAATAAATATTGAATTTTTTTACTTATTATTATTATATTAGAATGAAATGAAAAATTTTATTAAAAAAAATATAGAAAGATGCAATATCTATAATAATATAAAATGAATTTTAAAATTAAATTTAATTAATATGAATAAAAAAATGAATAAAAATAGAAAATATATTAAAGATGATATTATTAATATAACAATATTCTTAATAAAATAAAATAAATCCTTATTCTAAATTTAAAAAAAAAAAATTTTACAATATTGAAAAAAATAAATAATAAAAAAGTAATTTTAAACATAATGTAAAAACAAGTAAATTAAATAAAAATAATATTATTGATATTACTAATAATTCATATATTAATGAATATTATTAATAAAATTCAAAAAAAACAGCAAAAATTAGTGGAATATTAAAATCTAAATTTAAATATTTAAAATTCATAATATATTATTAAAAAAATGAAAAATTTTAAAATTATTCCTTCTTAAATTCAAAAAAAAAAATAAAAAATAATATCTTTTAAATAAATCAAAAAACATTACTTGTAACAAACAATTAAATTATATAAATCTTCCATAGAATAATCACCATCTTTATTCCTAGTCAACTCACTAACTAAAGTAATAAGTTCCTGAGTAGATAAATAAAGATTAAATTTCTTAAATCCTTCTAAAATAGTATCACTAGAAACCCAACCTTTACCTTGTGGATCAAGTGTCCTTAAAATTTCAATTAAATACTTTTCAAGACTATCAAATTTATATCCAGAAGTTCTAATTCTTTCAATAACTTCACTACAATCAGCATCTCTAAATATTTCAGCATTATCTCTCATATATTTTTTAGTATAATCATCACATTCCATTAATCTAAAAGTATATTTATTTAAATAAATTGTATTTCCAACTAATAAATCTTTTTCAGAATAATAATTATTTGTATATGGATTTTTCATTCTTTTTCTTTCTAAGAATTTTCCACTAACTCTACCAGAATTTCTATCACAAATTTCATATATTTGTATAGATTCATCTTTAACATAATATGATAAAATAAATCTTCTTTCTTCATCAGATGGAACTGGTGATATTAATTTAGCATTAAATCTCAAAATATGTTTATCTCTTTTAAATTTATCAGTATAATATTCGTGTATTTTTCCAGCTGGATTTAAATAAAAAACTGATAATAATGAATCTTCTTCTGAACCAAAACCATTATGTGATGGTATTGGATGAATTACTCTTTGTGGTGGATTTCTTTTTACTTTTATTGGTATCATATCTATTCCAAGACTATAATAAATATTTTATTAATTTTTATTATAAATATTTAATTCTTACTTTTCTTTATACCATCTTTTAGTAAATTCATCACAGTCAATTAATCTACATGGTCTATTAAATACATTAACATAATTTCCTAAAACTAAATCTTTTGGTGTGTAATATTCATCTTCTTTTGTTAATAAACCTGGACAATATGTAAATTGAGGTTTTTTTGGTAATTTCATTTTATGTAATAAAAGTGGGAAAGGATCTTTTCCACTATTATTAATTTTAATTTCCCTAACTTCAATCTAAAAAAAAAATAATATTTTTTATTTTTACTTTTCCATCAGCAAGAAAATAATTCATTTTATATACTTTTTCTTCTTTATCATATTTATCGTCAAACCAAGAAATATCAAAATTTAAAACTTTTCTATCATTTTCTAAAAATTGTTTTAAACCTCCATTTGGATGACCACCTTTT
>JAEEGK010017532.1_pt1 | contig 15602 bp, 13 predicted proteins | sample 8958771 | NCBI WGS metagenome assembly JAEEGK01 (sample SAMN16246547, study PRJNA631951) | gut metagenome | biome: gut microbiome; feature: rumen; material: SC-attached | host: Bos | place: Iran: Karaj | collected 2018-10
GGGATATTTGGAGGTTACAAACTTTTCGTAACCCTTCTTAGCCACAAACTCCCGGTTGTAATTGAGGATAGAATCAATCATAGGTTTTTAAGAATTAATGACACAACCGTTTAATAGTCTCCTTCAAAATATGATACGCGGGGTGAGGCATATCGCCGTGGTTGTAACCCTGCATTTCGTATAGGGTAACATCTTGATGACCAACAAGTTGGAGCATACGCCAAAAATAAGCCTGTTCCTCGTAACGTCCGTAGAGTTCGAGTTCGCGGTCGGCGGAGATTATCACGATTGGTGGCGCGTCCTTGCGGATGAAAGTCAGCGGCGCGTATTCGTCTATTGTGGCTTGCAACGGCTGAATATTCTGCAACTTGCGGATGTTGTAATGCGTGATCACCTGACCGCTGAATGGTATGAGCGCGGCGACGTCGTCGGCGTCAATGCCATATTTTGCGAGGTATTTTTTGTTGAGCCCAATCATATCAATGAGGTAGCCGCCCGCCGAATGTCCCGTCAGGAAAATCTTTTTTGGGCTGCCGTTGTATTGTGCGATGTTTTTGAAAGTCCACGCCACTGCCGCCGCTGCGTCGTCAATCACCTCGTCGATTGTAGCCTTGGGCAATAGTCTGTAATTGGCTGATACAACGACATATCCCGCGTTCAATAGTTCGGCGTCGATGTATTTGCCGCCGCCTTCGAGTCCGCCGCCGTGAAACCAAACCACCACCGGGACATCCTTCTTGTCGGTGGGGTAGTGGACGTCGAGTTTGCAACGCTCCTGCGCGTATTGGTTGCCGGAGGTTATGTACGAGATGTCTTTGACGGTCTGATATTGTGCGTTGGCAATCAGGCTGCACAATAAGACCATCAGGGTGAGGATAGCGGATTTTCTCATATTTTTATTTTTTTATGACAATTTCATCAATTGACTTCCTCGTGAAATGCCTTGGACCGGGCTGTGCATTGTCGGCTGGATAGCCTATCGGGAAGATTGCAACAAGGTCGTAATCAGCCATTTCGGGGTAGATGGTCTTGAGCGTCGGCGCATCAAATTTGCCCACCCAGGTTGATGCAAGTCCGAGGTCGTGGATTGCCAACATTATGTGAGTAGCCACGATGGAGGCATCGACTTCTGAGATGTTCCAATTGTCGAAACTCCTTACCCAAGCCTCCGCAGGGTTGCCGCCCACTACGAGGAAAAGACCCGCGCCAAAGGTGTAGGTGGTCACTTTCTTGATGTTTTCCACAGCCTCGTCGCTTTGCATCAGCCAAAGGCGGAAGGGCTGTTTGTTGACACCTGTGGGCGCGTAGTTGGCGCACTCGATTATCTTGTCGATTTTTTCCTGTTCGACGGGGCGGTCGGTGAGCATCCGGCACGAATAACGCTCCTTTGCAAGTTCCAAAAATTCCATAATTGTCTCTGTTTGAAAAAGTTTCGTGATGATGTTGATTGTTTTTCGAGTGCTAATATACTAAAAAAAATTATTTTTTGTGTCTGCCTTAATCTTTTTTTATTTGTCAACGTCATAATTATTGGAATAGTAATTGCGGGATAATTTATAATATTAAACCAAATTGTTGTTATGGATAAAAGAAGTGGCAAAGGCCTGAAATTGCGTATGATATTTATCATAATGGCGGTATTGATTCCGATTGGCTCTGTCGGAATATACAGCGTTTACAAGGTCAAGGTAGTCAGCGATATGAGCAATGGTCTCAACAAGGAGCATATTGTTGCCGAAAAAATCTATTCCAAAGTGGGAATAGAGGCGACCAAGGCTCTGTATGGGGCAAATGCCGCGAAGGAACGTGGCGATTTTTCTGTGCTTGCATCCGTTCAGAATGTGGATGTGCCCCAGGAAAACCCTCTCAAACAAGATTATTCCAATTTTGTAAGTCTTTTGAAAAAAACTTCCGACCCTTCCTCCGTTCAGGAGGCGGATTTGTTGCAGTTGGCGCAAGTATCACAATCATTGAAATCCAAAGCAGAATCCCTCGAAAAACAGAAAATAGAAGAACAACGCACTCAGTACCATTGGCTTGCTGATTGGGTGATACATTCGGTGTTGGAATTGATAGTGGGATTGTTTTTCTCGTTCTTGTCGGCATACATTGTGGGACGGATTTTTGAACGCCGCCTCACCCCTCCGATCAAGGCTGCGGAAAAGGTTGCCGACGACATTGCGCGCGGCGACATCAATACGCAGGTCAGGACGTCGGGCAGCAAGGATTTTGCCGAACTCCAAACGGCGATGTGCTCGCTCAGTGACCAATTGCAGACCATTGTGCCGCAGTTGAGCGATAATATAGAGCACATCTCCACCGCCGCCGAATCCACGGGTGCCACTGGCGTTTCGCTGCACCAAAGTGCCGAGAGCCAGGCGCAGACTTCGCGTGAGGTTTCGTCGGCTGTCAAGGACATCGCCACCAACATAAAACTTAACTCCAAAAACGCCCACTCAGCCTACGAGTATTGCGAACACACTGCTCAAAAACTTGACGAATGTACCGCCGCGAGCGACAACATCGTGCAGGCGATGGGCGACATTGCCGAAAAGATAATAATCATCGACGACATTGCTTTTCAGACCAATATCCTTGCCCTCAATGCGGCTGTGGAGGCTGCTCGTGCGGGCGACAATGGCAGGGGCTTCGCGGTGGTGGCTGCCGAGGTGCGCAAACTCGCCGAGAGGGCTGCATCCGCCGCTCGGGACGTTGACAATGTGTGTTCCAAAGGCGTGGAGCTTACCATACAGACCAACGATGTGTTCAATAAGATAATTCCTATTGTCAAAAACAACGCATTGGTGGTCAAAGAGATAGCGGAGGCGAGCGTGGAGCAGGCTTCCAACATCGACAATATCAGCGCGGCTGTCTGGCGCATTAGTGCGGCGGCTCAGGATTTTGCCGACATATCTTCGCAAATGGAGAATGATGTGGACGCCGTTACTTCGAGCGTCGAGATTCTCCAAGACAAAATCAATTACTTTAAAAACGTTTAAGATTATGGGGTTCAAGGATTTATCATTAGGCAAAAAAATCACCCTCGCGGGTTGGCTTTTTATAATGCCGATTTTCATAGTATGTGTCCTGAATATGTACAAAGTGAGGTCGATGCAGCAGTTGTACTTGTCGCTCGACGAGGTTTACCGTGCATTGTCCTCCGAGGCGGCTGACGCACATTCGCATTTTTTGATTGCAACAATGGAGGCTGACAATCAAAAAGTTGCATCGCTGATTGCGCAGGCTGACAAAAACATCGGCGAGATACAAAAACTTTCGGCGAGGACTGATATTTTCAGCGACGACATCATTTCGTCGGCGAAGTCGTTGGTGTCGGCGTATTCAATGCCCGGCAAGAACGCCGCACAATTGGCGGAATTGTCATTAGCCCTTGAAAACAAATGTCTTAGCGGCATCGAAAGCAAGATTCAGGAAGTCTGCGAATGGGTGGAGCGTTCCAATATGGAGCAGGTAATCGGATATACGCTTTGTATTTCGATAGGTATAATAACGTTGCTTTCGCTCGTAAGCAAAATCATCGGACCCATCAACGAGACCATCGCGCATACGAGCGTAGTTACGGGCGGCGACCTGAGCGGTTCGTTGCAGGAATCGGGCGCGAAGGACGAAGTGGGACGTCTGAGGTCGTCGGTAGCCAATTTGACGACGTTTTTGCGGGATACTTTCGGGTCGATAGGGCACGAGGTCAAGAATATTACCGAGGCGTCGTCAGATTTGGAAAAATCCGCACAGGCCATCCGCACTCAGGCGGCTTATATTTCTGATTCCACCAACGAGGTGAGCGCGGCGGTAGAAGAACTTGCCGCCTCCGTGGAGCAAAATTCACAAAATTCGATTTCCGGTGCGCAGATGGCGGAATCGGCGTTGTCGTCGGTGTCGGAATGTAACGATTCGGCGATGAAGACAGTTTCGTCGATGAACGAAATCACCGAACGCATTTCTATCATCAATTCTATTGCCTTTCAGACCAACATCCTCGCTCTCAATGCCGCCGTGGAGGCTGCTCGTGCGGGCGATGCGGGCAAAGGTTTTTCGGTGGTTGCCTCCGACATCCGCAAACTCGCCGAGCGCAGTGCGTTGGCGGCTAAGGAAATCAATTCCGTGAGCACCTCGGGAAGTGCGGCGGCAAAAAGTGCACAGGATGTTTTCACGAAAGTATTGCCCGAAATTGCCAAGACTTCGGAATTGATACGCGAGATTTCCTCGTCGAGTTTGGAACAGGCACAAGCGGGTGCGCGCATCAATGCTGCGGTTCAAAATTTCACCCAAGTGACCCGCCATTTTGCCGGCATCTCCGACGAGGTGGCTCAAAACAGCGCAATCCTCTTCCACCGTGCCGAAGAATTGTCTGAGGCGATAAGCTATTTCAAGACGGAATAAAGAGAAAAAAAAGGCTGTCTAAACAACTTTTTAGACAGCCTCTGTATTTGTGAAGTTTGTTTAAGGTTTATTCGTTTACCGTCTCTGCCTTGACGTTTTCAGGCTCTTCTGCGTTCACGGGGCCGCTGTCAGAACCGGGAGTTGGGTCGGGTGTCGGCTTGTTGCCAAGCACCTTGTTGGCGTATGCGAGGGCGGCTACCATTCCGCCGAAAGTGAGCAACATACCTGCTGCGAAAATCAATCCTACTTTTGCTTTTGGAAACATAGCTTTACGTATTAAAGGGTTAGACATTCAATCGTGTTAATAGTTGGCGCGGTAAGGGAAGAATGAAAATTATTTTATTGTTTTGGTTTACAAATTATCTTTAACAAAAGAATTCGCAAATTCTTCTGGGTCACGGCGGGCATCGGTAAATGCGGCTATTACAATGTCGTTATTTTCAACATAATACACCATTTTGCTCCGACGATGGATAAAAACACACCTATACTCAGTAGGAAAGCCCTCCATGTAAGGGTCAAGTTTCCCTATATATGGATTGAATTCGAGGCTCGAAAGCATATCTATTACCTCAGACAAAAATTTTTGCTTGGCATCAAATCCAAAATTATCATATATATATGATGCAATTTGTTGGAGTGATTCACTTGCTTGTTTCGCCCAAACTACTTTCATACGGCTTCCAATACTAAATCATCTTCCATACACATTGCCATCACTTCTTCCGTAGTGTAGCACTCGCCATTTTTTACCTGTCGTCTGCCATTCTCAACCATCTGTTGGTATTCTTGCAGGGTGTAGCGGCGTGGCGGTTGTTCGATGTCAGTGTTTTTTAAGTTCTGTTCCATAGTTGCCAACTTTTAATTGTTTTTATTGCCGTCAAAGATAACAAAACATTCCCAAAAATACAAATATTATTTTGCAAACAATTTTCCAATCGCCCATAATATCGTCCCTACCGTCTCCTTGTCGGGCACGGGGATTTTCAGGTGCGATTGTCCCGTTGCGGTGTCAGTCTCGACGATGGAATCAACGAGTTTTTGCGTTGCTTCGGGAGATTGGAGGGTCTTCGCCAAACCGCTGAAAAATGATATTCCTTGCGCCAAGAGTTCCTGCGGCGTGAGCTCTTGTTGCGGCTGCGGCGCATTGTTGACTGCGGCAACACCTTTGTGTGCGGAAGGCTGCTGCGGCTTGTAGGCGTCATCTGCGGTGTGCTTCTTGGACTTGTGGGTGTCGTCCATTGCCTCCGAGAGCGTGTCCATCATCATCTCGAAGTTTGACTTGTCGCCGAGATAAATGGTGTCTTCGCCATTGTCGAGCACGCCCTCAAACATCGCCGACTTAAACCTCAATTTGTCAAGCATCGACTCCTCTATGGATTCCTTGCTTATGAGGTTGATTGCCTGTATGTTGCGCTCCTGACCGAGACGGTAGATGCGGGCGATGCGCTGTTCGAGTACGGCGGGATTCCACGGCAGGTCGAGGTTGATGACCATCGAGGCGGATTGCAAGTTGAGACCGGTGCTGCCCGCGTCCGTGGAGAGAAACACGCGGCAGGTATTGTCGTCGTTGAAATTGGCGATGATGTCCTTTCGCTTTGACGACGGGATGCCGCCGTGGAGATATACGTAATTGATTCGGAGTTTGTCGAGTTCGATGGCGATGAGGCGCGTCATACGTTCCCATTGGCTGAATATCACCACTTTTTCGTCGCCCTCTTCAAGAAACGGTTGAATGATGTCCATCGTTTCGTCCACCTTGGTGTCGTGGCGCGACTGTTGGTCGAGGATGAACGTAGAATCGCACACCATACGCATCTGCGAGAGGAGGATGAGGAGTTTTTGACGGTCTTTTTCGGGCAGGAAATGCAAACGACGCCATTTGAATACCATCTGCGCCACTTGTGCCTTCAAATCTTCGTGCATATCGCGCTGTTCCTTGGTCATTGCGACAAGGAGGTTTTTGTCCATACGGCGTGGCATTTGGAGGGCAACCTGCTTTTTTGTGCGGCGGATGAGGCGACTGCTAACTTTTTCGCCGATTTTATTAAGGTTTTGATAACCAATTACTTTGCCGCCGCCGTCAGTGAGTATGCAGTCGGCTTTGAATTGCCAGAACGGACTCAACAAAAAGCTGTCGGCAAATTCCATCACGGTGTATAGTTCTTCGAGGCGGTTTTCCAACGGCGTGCCAGAAAGTATCACTGCATAGTCTGACTGAATCTTCCGCGCCGCCATCGAAATCTGTGTCTTCCAGTTTTTTAGGCGTTGCACCTCGTCCATTATCAGTATGTCGAAGTGGTTTTTCTCCAAGAGTTTGATGTCCTTGGCTATGCAATTGTAAGATACTATCTTGTATGTTTCTGTCGATTCGTATTGCTGCTTGCGCTTGTCGGGAGTGCCTTCCACCACAATTGTTGACGCCCGGGGGACAAACCTTTCTATCTCCCTCTGCCATTGATATTTGAGCGAAGTCGGACACACTACGAGAACATTCTCCGCTAAGCTCGCGTCGCGCAACATTTCGGCGGTTGCGATTGCCTGTACTGTCTTGCCGAGACCCATTTCGTCGGCAATGATTGAGCGTCCGCAACGGAAGGCAAATTTCACGCCTTCTTTTTGATACGGAAAAAGTTTTGTGGAGAGTAATGAATCGAGTTTTTCGTCGGTGTAGCCCTTGACAATCTCCTCGCGGTATTTCCTTTCGCGCTGTTCGATGATGTAGTCGATGGCGTCCTGATAAAAACGGAACGACGGGTCTATTTTCCTGCCCTCGATAAAGAGGATGTCAAATTCGTCGAGCATCCGTGGCAACATCACGCCGTCTTCGTCAAAATACTGTGCTGCAAGTGCCAAAAATTCTTTCCTGCAATAGCTCCCGACGCGGATTTTTACCTGTCGTCCTTCCGTATATGACAGATATACAGACGAATACGGCGGCAACTCTGTATGCACTGGCAATCCATTTTGGAATACCCATTGCTTGACTTTTTCGATATGTTTGCACGTGCCGAGGTGCGAGGTCTTGAAGTCCATACACGAACAATAATTCCACGCACAGTCCTCGCCACGGAAAACTACTTTGTAAGTCTGTGTCTTCCAGGAATTTGTAACTTCGTATTCGCCGGGGAGGTTTTCGGCGTCCACCTCGCGGCAGTCCATCTGTTCCTCCTGCGCCACCTGCCGCCTCAACGCCCTCTGCCATTGCACGAGGGAGAGGTTTTGGGGCTTCACGAGCCACGAAATCTTATGATTCTTGCTGTCGGTGCTGTTGCTTGCCATTTTTAATGTAATTGTTTTGATTGTTTGCGCAAAATTAGGGGAAATTTTTGGAAAAGAAAACAAGATGCTAAAAATATATTTGCAATGATTGTGCGAAAAAATTAGTATCTTCGCGCCATAATCACTAATTTATTATGACCGAAAAACACCCGTTGAAACCATTCCTGCCTCATAGCGCAAAAGTATTGATGCTTGGCAGTTTCCCGCCGCCGATGAAGCGATGGAAGATGCCGTTCTATTACCCTAATTTTCAGAACGATATGTGGCGTGTGATGGGTATTGTATTCTATGACGACCCGTTGCATTTTATTGATGTTAATAAAAAGACTTTCCGACAGGACGAAATTGTTGATTTCTTGACCGTTAAAGGGATTGCAATATATGATTCAGCCGTGGAAATTGAGCGAGGCAACAATGACGCTTCTGATGCAAATCTGCAAGTAATCGAGCGCGTCAATCTTTCTGAAATCCTCGCGCAAATCCCTGATTGCAAGGCGATTGTTGCTACTGGCGGCAAGTCGGCTGAGATTGTCGCTGATATTCTGGGAGTAAAAACTCCGGCGGTGGGTGTTTTTGTGGAGGCTAATTGTTGCGGTCAATTAATCCGGCTGTACAGGATGCCGTCGACGTCGCGGGCGTTCCCGATGAAAATTGACGTTAAGGCGCGGGCGTATGAGGCAATCAAGGATATAATTAACGGTAAAAATAATTAACACATTGATAGTCAAGAAAATGAAAAGAAAACTTCTGCTATTGGTCTTGCTCTTTGTGGCGAGCTTCGTGTCGGCGCAGGACGGCATAGAATTTACTTTTACCTGCAATGGCAGCCCGCTCCAACTCAACCAAATGATTTACAAGTCGCAGCGCGGTCTGACGTATCAAGTGGCTCAGAGCCAGTATTTTGTGTCTGGTATTACTGTCTATTACAACGACAAGACCGTGAAGGATTTGCCGCAGAGTTACCATTATGTGGATGTGGAAATTCCCAACACACTCCATTGGATTCCGGCGGAGGATTTCTCTCTGCAAAACGCTGACAGTATTGAATTTACATTCGGATTCAACAAGGCTGAAAACCGCAGTTACAGGTTCAAAAATCCGCCTGAAAATCTGATGTTTTGGCCCGACTATCTCGGCGGCGGCTATCATTATATGAAGACAAACATCCTTTACCTCGACGCCGATGGCAACATCAACGCCTTCAACTGCCATATCGGTCGCGGTCAGGTGTATGACGACGACGGCGAACCTGTGGAGTACATCGACAATGATTTCCGCGTGAAAATCCCCGTTAAACTCCACGGCAACAACGCTTTAATCAACCTCGACATCCCGACGATGTTCGACTATCCCAATGCCGAACTTTTCTCTGATTATCGCGGCATTATGAACAACCAAAAGGCAATGAAAACCTTTTCTGAGAACATCAAGGCAGCGTTTGAGAAGTAGGCAAGGGGCTGTCTAAAAAGTAGGCGGGCAGGATGCCCGCACTCCATTTCACTATTTCCGCCCGAACAGCCCTCTGAACACTTCTTCTATCTTCCCGCAATGCACGATTTCAATGGAAGTTGTGTGCATTATTGCCGTGTTTTTCTTGTGGCTCGATGAAATCACGATGCGGCGAAAACCGAGTTTTTCGGCTTCGGTGATGCGCTGTTCTACGCGGGAGACGGGGCGGATTTCGCCGGTCAAGCCAACTTCGCCTGCAAAACAGGTCTGCGGGTCGATTGGGATGTCGAGGTCGCTACTGAGTACGGCAACCATCACCGCCAAATCCATCGCCGTGTCAATTATCTTGATGCCGCCCGCAACGTTGAGAAAAACATCCTTCGTGCCAAGTCGGAACCCTGCGCGGCGTTCAAGGACGGCGAGGAGCATATTGAGGCGTTTTTGGTCGTAACCAGTGGTGCTGCGTTGCGGTACGCCGTATGCAGCCGTTGCCACAAGGCTCTGAATCTCAATTACAAACGGTCTCAATCCTTCCACCGCCGCCGCAACCGACACGCCCGATGTATTGCCGTCGTGCTGATGCAGGAGCAATTCGCCCGGATTGGCAACTTCGCGGAGTCCATTGCCCAACATCTCAAAAATTCCCACTTCCGACGTGGTGCCAAAACGATTTTTGATGCCGCGCAAAACCCTGTAAACGTGCGAACTGTCGCCCTCAAACTGCAACACCGTGTCCACCATGTGTTCAAGAATTTTTGGACCGGCGATGTTGCCCTCCTTGTTGATATGCCCGATGAGGACTATTGGGACGTTGTTTTCCTTGGCGTGGCGGATGAGGAGGTCGGCGCACTCGCGGATTTGAGTTACCGTGCCGGGCGACGATTCCACGGATTCCGTGCGGAGGGTTTGGATGGAGTCGATGATTACTAGTCCGGGCTTGGTTTCGCGGATTTGAGGGATTATGTTTTCTACTGTTACTTCACAGAGTATGAGGCAGTTGTCGGTGGTTGATTTTAGGCGGTCGGCGCGGAGTTTTATTTGGCTCGCGGATTCCTCGCCCGATACGTAGAGCGTCTTTTGGGGGATGTTGAGGGCGATTTGGAGCGACAATGTTGATTTGCCGATGCCGGGTTCGCCGCCTATCAATGTTACCGAGCCGGGCACGATGCCGCCGCCAAGCACGCGGTTAAATTCGTTGTTGTTGGTGTCGATGCGGGTGGCTTCGGTGGTGGCAATTTCGGAGATTCGTTGAGGTTTGGCGATGGCGGCGCGACCCGATGCGCTCACACCGCCGCCGCTAAACCGCGTGTTGGTCTGCACGATTTCCTCCGTGTAGGTGTTCCAATTGCCGCACGACGGACATTTGCCGAGCCATTTGGGACTCGTCGCGCCGCATTGCTGACAGACGTATGTAGTTGTTGGTTTCTTCATAGTAAGTTTGTTGATTTATTTTGTAAAATTTTGAAACAAATTTTGAGAAATTTCCCGCCGAAGGCGGCTTTTTGTTAAGTGCCCTGCGGGCAGAAATTATACAAAATTTCAATCAAAATTTTACAAAAATTTTTTTTTTATTTGAAACGATTTGTGTGATTTCTCGCTGAAAGCGACTAAATGATTTGAGTGCCCTTACGGGCAGAAATCTTACAAATTTTATCAAATTTTACAAAATTATTTGCCGTCACAGTTTCCATATTAACTCCGTAGTCCACTTGGACTTAACCATCTGTTTCTTTGGGTATTCCACGGTGCGTTCGGGGTAACTTTGTTCGATGTATTTGCCGGTGTCCCACTTGCCGTTGGCGTTGCGGTCGTGGATGATTTTCACCTTGTATTCCGCCGGCAAGATGTATTCAAATTTCACCACGCTGTCGGCGGTGATTGATTGTTGGTACTTAATCTTGCCCTTGGCGTCGCAAAGGCATACAAGCAACTGACCCTCATTGATTTGGGCGTGTTGTACAGCCATCGTGTCGCGTGGGTCGATGCGCTTGTGCAGGGTGCGGGAAGTGTCGAGATTTTCAAAAGGCGGTATGTCCTCGTCGATGTCGGGCGCATTCTCGATGTAACCGATATTTTGTAAGTCGATGGTCATCTGCCCGTAATAATCGAGTTCGCGGATTTTTGCCTTCGATGTCAGGTAAAGGTTTGGCGTGCCGTAGATTGACGTGAAGGTGGAGTCGTCGATTTCCATCATATATTGCTTGCCCGGCTCAAATGGATACGACAACACTATGTTCTTGTGGTTGAGGGTGTCTTGCTCCATTTCGTATGCCAACGGGAAACGCAACGTCGCCTTGAATTTGCCCTTCTCTGCCTCCGCCTTCTGTTGCTGACCTTCCCTGCCAATTTCGCTGCGACGGCGGCGATCGGTCTGCGCCTCCTCCTTTTTCTCCTTGGGACGGACGAGTTGCAGGGTGTCGGATTGTATGATTTCGTTTTCATAACGGTCGAGGGTGGGGTAGGTGATTACATACTTAATCGTGTCCAACTGCCTGAAAACGTTGTCATTACTAATTACAAAAAACGTGTCCCGCTTGGCAGTAAGGCTGTCTCGATACCAACGTGAGCCCCTTTCGGGATGGTCGATGAGCGATACTTCGGGTTTTGATGTCAACGCCCTTTCAAACGAGAACATTATCGTGTCGGTGCCGAGGAGTTTGGCGGGGCGAAGTCGTTGATACTTAATCTTATACATCGCAAACAACGTGTCCTTATATACCTTCTCAATCAACTTGCCGTTTTTGTTGCGGACGAGGCGGTCGAAGGTGTTGAATTTCAACGCCAACGTGTCCTTGTGCGTGGCCGCCGTGTCGTGGAGTACTATGGTGACGCGGTCGTTGTTTTGGATGATTTCAAAGGTATTTTCGGGGAGTTTTTCGACGTTGATTGCCGATACCTCAACGCCTCTTGTGGGCGGCTTGTCGAGGATTATTTGGATGGTGTCGCGGCTCGGACGGTCGTATTTTACCACTTTTTGATTGATGATGACAGTGGATACAGAGTCGCGAGCCTTCACCGTTTGGTCGAGGTAATAGTCGTAACGGTATTTCAGGAGGTTGGGGAATTTGGAGCGATGTATCATCGCCGAATCGGTAACTTGGATGTTCACCGTGTCGCGGTTTGCACTGTAAGTGGCTGTGTACCAATCGGGTCTTACAATAGAATCAAATGTCGGATACCAAACGATGTCGCCCAAAATCGGTCGCTTGAACACGAGCCGGTAATTTGCGGAATCCAAGCGGACAGATTTTACGAGTTTTTGGTTCATATCGTCATTGAAAGAACTATCAACAATTTCGTAAAGCCTAAGCATCGATGTGTCAATCTCTTGCAACGGCAATGGAATGGAGATTGTTATCTTCTTCTGAATGTCGAAATCGCCGCTGAAATTGCCCTTAATCCTGAATTGAAGGCTGTCGATGCCGGTGTCCTTGGGTTTTTCTGCCTTTTTGTCCTTGCTTGCCACTTTCTTGCGCGAGGTGAATTTTACGCTGATGGTGTCGGTTTCGGTAGTCGGATTTTTTAGGCTGTCGAGGGTTGCGAAGGTTACGCGGAGTTTCAATGTGTCGTTGTTGATGTCCGCCGTGTCGCGCAGCCACAATGTGAGCGAATCGCGGGTGTAATTGTAATCAAAAAGAATCTCCGGGACGCTCAGGGTGTCTTCCACGTGAGTTACGAGCACGGTGTCGGTGCCCATCGGCTTGTTGAAGACGAGGTTTATTCGGGTGCGCAGGTCGCGGTTGCGCTCTGAGATGTATTGCACGAGGTGTTTCTCCTCAAAAGTGTAGAGTTTCAGGTTGTTAGGCGTGGTGTGGAGGATGTTTTGTATGATTACGGTGTCGTTTAGGAGCGTGTCGAGGCGACGTTTGCCCTTTTCGCCGACGTGCAGGATTGTGCCAGCGGGCAGCGAGTCGATGCGGATGTAACGCTCTGCGTGTGTCTCGATGGGCGTTTTGAGGTAGGCGATTTTTTCGTTTTCGAGGTCAAACCGCTGAGTCTCGTTTATGTCTTTGAGAGCCACCACTTTGTAACGTCCCGGGCGGATGTTTTCTATCTTGAAACGTCCGGCGGTGTCGGTGCGCGTGATGTAGTCGGGCTTGTAATTGATGAACGCCGAATCCGCAAAACCTGTCTGTTCGCCATAGATGCCAACGAGCATATCTTTCTCTTTTTCAAGGGTTTCGGCGTCAAACACCTGCCCCGCAATTGCAAACGAATCCACCGTTGCGCCCGTGGAGAACGCAAATTTGAAGTCGGGGATTTTGTTGCCCTCGTTGAAGTCTTTCACTGCGTCAAAAAACTGCAATGTGTATGTCGTGTCAGGTTTCAATTTTTCTTTGAACTTGACTATCAAATACTTGCCTTTCGTCTTGATTTTAGGCTTGATGCTGTCGTGAGGCGGCGAGAGGAGAAATTTTTGCTCCACGTTGTCGAGTTGGAAATATTCGTCAAACTTGATTTTTACCTTCTTGCCGTCGTACTCCGCCTCGCCCACGTCGGGTGTGCTGCGACGCAGTACGGGGGCGGTGGTGTCCTTGTCGCCGCCGCTGATAGTGCCGATTTTGGCGCATTGCATCGTCATCGCCGCCATCAAAATCAGGATTGCCGTGGCAATAAAATTTGCTTTGAATTTTGGATTCATTTTTATTGTTCTTAATTTTGCGCAAAATTAGCGAAAAATATTAAAACACAATGAAAGTTGACATCAATTTCACCACATTGTCCGACGCATTTGCGGCGTTGATGCTTGCGGCGAGGGGCGGGGAAGTGCATTTGAATGTGCCTGAGACGCTTTGGCAACTGCGCGGCGGGTTGATAATGTGCAGATTTTTGGAAGAAGGAATTTTTGGCGGCAACGACGGCGCGAAGGGACTTTTTGATTACCGTCAATTGTCATCGGCGGCAGAATTGTTGCACTCGATAAGCCCCAATACGGTATATCCTGAGGTTGTCTATGCCGTTCAGGACAGAAACATTTTGCGCGATTTTGCCAATCATTTCCGCAACAAGGCTTACCGCGACATCTCAAAGCCAGATGGCGATGTACAGGTGTTGCGCGAGGGTGTGTCATTGAAACCCGGCAAAGTGCTACGCTGCGCCCCTGCGTATCGCATTAATTATCAACGGCTTGTAGTGGCAATCCTTCGCACGTTGCGCAATCTTGGCGGCTCATATACGGTGGGCGGTTCTATTGCCTCTGATGCGCAAAATGTTGCTCATTATCAGTATTATAGGCTTGATGCGTCGATGTCGCCAACTGTATGGAAGTCGGTGTATCTGCCGGGCGGCGTTTGGCTGTATTCGAGGAGCAACGATTTTTACATATTGGCGAAGTCGGGCGTGGATGTCGCAAAGGCGTTGGATGAGGTTTTTGAGGGATTCCAACTGCCACAAGGCGCGTTGCAAAATCCATTGGAGATTGCTTTGTCGGATATGGACCTGCCCTTCGAGGCGTTGCTCTCCGCAAGTCAAAAATATGATTTCGACCTTTCAAAAATCCCCGTCTTAGATGGCGGCAATTTTGAATTTTCGCCGTCGATGGCTGACGTGGTGGGCTTCGCTGATTATTATTACGATATGGTCAAGCGGCTCGACATCAAGGTAGGGGAGTTTCGCGACGCGGTGTTCGACTACGGCACGCACATCGAGGAAATTGTCAACGATACGTATGACCTATTTCCGGAATATCACAAGGGCGAAAAAGCGTTTAGGGCGGCGTTGGAGAAGTGGCGAATGGGGGAGGTGTGAATTTTTTTGCGCGCTTATGTGTTAAATATTATTGATTATACGTTATTTTTTCGGGGGTTTACACGCCCCGCCTTTTTTATTTCGCCCCGTCGGGGCTTGGTTTGCGATGGTTTATAGTACCATTCTTAGGAAACTAAGTCCTGAAAGGACGATATATAAAAGTCGGGGTGTGTAAACCCCCGAAATTATATGTAATTAATGCAATATCAATTGTTTCGTTTACCACCCAATATTCCTGCGTATTACTTTCTCAATCTTACCCTTACATTCGTCGCAGAAGAACCTCATATCCAATGCCTTCATAATACATTCGCGGTCTGATTCCTCTTTTTGACCGATGGGATTGTCGGGTTCTGCGTATTCGTCGGGGAGGTTGGCAAAGGCGTGTCCAAATTCGTGGATGAAGAGTTCCAAGATGTACGTGTTGCCGCCGGGGAAAACGCTGTAAAAATTGTAGATGCCGCCGCCGCCGTATTTTTCGTCGTTGACGAGGACAATGGCGTGGCTCCAAGTAGTATTGGACGCCAATTCGCTGATAGCCCAATGGTTGCGCGTGCCGATGTAGCGTTCGGAGTCAAAAGTGTCGTATGTGAAATCCATCAACGTATTGCGCTCGATGCCTTCCGACGGAATGTCGATGCCGCTGTCGGGCGAGGGCGCGAGGACGGCTTTGATATTGAAAAAATCTTTGTATTGGGCGTATGGTTCGTATTCAAAAAGCC
>JAEEGK010017534.1_pt1 | contig 15601 bp, 16 predicted proteins | sample 8958771 | NCBI WGS metagenome assembly JAEEGK01 (sample SAMN16246547, study PRJNA631951) | gut metagenome | biome: gut microbiome; feature: rumen; material: SC-attached | host: Bos | place: Iran: Karaj | collected 2018-10
TTGGCGAAGAAGAAATTCGTCAACCAGAGTGTCACGCAGTCAATAACGACTACTCTGCCCGTCATATTGTGAAGGCTCAAGTTGATTTCTTCTTCGATGTTCGTCCACTGAGGACCGCGACGTTCTTGGTGTCTGCGAACGCGCTCACGAAACTCCTCGTCCCAGATATGGGCTGTGGCCAGATAGACGGGATTCGGACTCAGCCTTAATGCCATTTCCTCAGCTGTCTTACTCTTTCCTGAGCGCTGGCCACCAGTTATCAGAATAATCTTTTTCATAGCGCACATACCACTAAATATACCGTCAGTTCTACCAACAGACAGACGGCTCCGCAACAATCACCAGTATAGCCGCGAAGCCTGTTCCAGATGAGCAAATAGAGGAAATACATTATGAGACAAGGGATAAAAATGATGATCTCCCACTGTAGCTCAGTATACCACAGATACAGGACCATTGGTAACAAACCTTGTATGGCGAGGCCGATGCCAGCCCAAGCGCTGAACTTCCGATAAATGGTTTTATTCTTCGCTTCTTCCTCTCGTCTGGCGTAGGGCATCATCAGAATGAGTTCTGCCGTCACCATTCTGGCGTATGGGGTTGCAGCCAGAATGGTCAGAGTTGCCATTATTGGTGACAGCGGTAAGAGCGTGGCAAAGAGCAACAGATGATAAAGAAGAAGTCCGATGACACCGTATGTGCCGATATGCGAATCTTTCATGATGGCGAGAATGCGCTTGCGGTCTGAGCCTCCGCCTCCGAAACCATCCAGGAAATCTGCCAAACCGTCCTCATGCAAAGCACCAGTAATCAGCAGTCTCACCGCAATCGCTAACAAAATGGCAACGGCATAAGGCAACACTAGACTACCGTAATAAAGTGTCGCTGCCATCGCACCTCCTGTGAGCCAGCCTGTCAGAGGCCAATACTCCACTACAGACTTGTAGCTGTCCTTCGATGGTTCATGCAGTCGCCAGAAGGGCAATCGCGTGAAAAAGATGAACGCGGCCCAAATTCGGTCGTACCATTTCGTTTGGTCGATATTTATTTGCATATTATTCGAATTTGCTTGCAAAAATACAAAAATATTTTGTACTTTTGCAGACAAATAAGAATTATTGCTAAAGAAATGAAGAAAACAGCCTTTTTGTTGGTTATTGCAGCCGTTCTTTGTGCTTGTTCTGGTAAGAATTCACAGTCGCAGGCATCTGCTGATACGGCCTCAAATGATTCCATCGTTACCATCGATGTCAAGTATGCCACAGGCTTCAGTGTGCGCGACTCTGCTGATGTCCGTCTAGTGAATGTTGGTAAAAGCGATTGCTTTGCTTTGGTGCAGAGCGATGACGTGAGTGTGCCCAATGACTATACAAAAATTCGAGTGCCTATCAAGAATACCATCTGTATGACGGCTTTGCAGTTGTCGAACTTCACCATTCTCGATGCCCACGATGTGGTGAAGGGTATCACAGGTACGAAGAACCTCTTCAACGAGGATATCTTGGCGCGCGTAAAAGACGGTCGTATCGTGAAGATCGGTATGGAGGGCAACTTCGATACGGAACTGGTGTTAGCTGCCAATCCTGATGTCATCTTTATCTCGCCTTCGAAGCGTGGTGGTTATGATGCCATCAAGGAGACGGGCATCACGCTGGTGCCTCATCTGGGGTATCAGGAATTGGATCCGCTGGGTCAGGCCGAGTGGATTAAGTTCGTGGGGATGTTTATCGGAAAGGAGCGCGAGGCCAACGAGATATTTGCTGGTATCGAGAGTCGATATAATGATTTGAAGGAAAAGGCCAGCAAGGCAGAGACTCATCCGACGGTGTTCAGTGGCGAGATGCACTATGGCAACTGGCATGCTGTTGGAGGCAAGAACTATCTGGCACAGATATTCCGCGATGCTGGTGCAGATTACGTCATTAATGACGAAGAGACGGCTGGCGAGGATCTGGAATTCGAGAAGATGTACGCCCTCGCTGCCAAAGCCGACTACTGGCGCATCCTGAACTCTTTCCCAGGAGAATTCACTTATGAGGCCCTGAAAGCTTCTGAACCCCGTAACGAACTCTTCAAGGCTTTCAAGGAAAAAAAGGTTATCTACTGCAACATGAAGCAGCAGGCCTACTACGAGATTTCTCCTGTCCAGCCTGACGTGCTGCTGAAGGACTTCGTGGCCATCTTCCACCCAGAACTCGTCGAACCCGACTATCAGCCCACGTACTACAAATTGTTGAAATAAATAACGACCACTAATTGCACTAATTTCACTAATTATTCTCAGGCGCAACAAATTAGTGTAATTCGTGGTTTTAAAAAGAATATGAGAGTTTCAAAGTTCATCATCCTCGTTGCGGGCATCGTTGTATTGTTGATCATTAACCTGCTCATTGGATCCGTCAAGATTCCTGTGGCAGATGTGTGTCGTATTCTGATGGGCGATGACTCCAACGAGATCTGGACGAACATCATTTTCAGCAGTCGTCTGCCTCAGGCATTGACGGCCATCATGGCTGGTGCAGGTCTTGCCGTCAGCGGTCTTCAGATGCAGACGGTCTTCCGTAATCCCTTGGCAGGGCCGTCTGTATTAGGTATTAGTAACGGTTCTGCCCTTGGTGTCGCTTTTGTGGTTTTGTTGTCAGGAAAGATAGGTGGAGTGGCTCTCTCCCGTTTGGGTTATCTTGGTGATGCTGCTATGAGTGTGGCAGCTATTGTTGGTGCGATGGCCGTGCTGTTGTTGATACTCTGGTTGTCGCAGAAAGTGAAGGGTAACGTCACTTTGCTAATCATCGGTGTGATGATAGGTTATCTGGCCAATGCCATCATCGGAGTATTGAAGTTCCTCGCGCCTGAAGAAGATGTAAAGTCATTCGTCGTGTGGGGACTGGGTTCTTTCTCGCGAGTCTCTGGCGATGAGATGGTGTTATTCATCGTACTGATGTGCATCTTGTTGCCGTTGGCTTGTCTCTTGGTGAAGGATATGAACCTGATGCTATTGGGCGACCGCTATGCATCGAATCTGGGTCTGAACATCCGTCGCAGTCGTATGCTGGTGATCGTTTCCTCAGGCATATTAGTCGCCATCGTCACAGCCTATTGCGGACCGATTATGTTCATCGGATTGGCTGTTCCTCATCTGGCTCGTGCTATTTTCCGTACTTCCGATCATCGCACCCTGATGCCCGCTACAGCCCTTTGCGGTGCTGTGCTAGCACTTTTCTGTAATTTCATCGCTCGTATGCCTGGTTTCGAGGGAGCCTTACCCGTCAACAGCGTCACAGCATTGGTGGGCGCTCCTGTGATTGCTGCGGTCCTTTTTGGCAAACGGAAGAACGAAACAGGAGAATAAGATTACAAATTCACGAATTAAAGGATTTCCATAATGTCGCAAAGGTTTTCCACAGCGAATGTAAGATTTTGTGGAAACTCCTCTGATGGTACTTGCCAGCGATTGAAGAGCATCGCATCGAGGCCAGCATTCAAAGCGCCAAGAATATCGCTTTGCAGATTATCGCCTATCATGAGTGTGGTTTCGCGATTGGCTCCAGATACTTTGAGGGCATAATCGAAGTAGTCTTTCGAGGGCTTGTTGACACCAGCGTCTTCGCTCAGAATAATGGTGTCAAAATAATCCCTGAGACCACAGGCATCAAGTTTTTTGTACTGCACTTCGTGGAAACCATTGCTACACATGTGCATCCGATAGCCCCTTCGCTTCAGGTAGTCCATCAGTTCGTGTGCACCATTGATGACGCCTGGCTTCGAAGCGCAGAAATCAAGAAACTTGTCGCTTATTTCCAGACATAGTTCTTTTGTAATCTCAATCCCTTTGCCCACACTTAAAGGACGACGGAATCGCTCCACAATGAGATAGTCGCGCGTGATTTCCCCTTTGGCATATTGCGTCCAGAGATCGATATTCGCAGTCCAATAGGCATCGTAGAACATTTGTGGGTCTTCGAAATAGCGGCCCAAATGGAAACACTCAAACGTCTCGTTCAGGGCAATGACCGCATTTCCGTGAGTATCATAGAGCGTGTCGTCGAAGTCGATAAACAAATCTTTGTAACGCATAATAATTCGTGAAATTCGTTTAATTAGTGGTCGAAAAAATATTTCCGCTGTCGTCAATCAGTAATATTGTGAGTTCACCGTTAGGCAAAAGAGGCAGGCAATGCTCAGTACAATGACGTATGACTGTCTGTGCAAACACCTGCAGCCGTTCTGAAGGGATTCTCTCCCATAGTTCTCTAGCCAGCATGATGTCGCTGATATCAATGGTGATGCCCGATTCCTGAAGCATCTGCTGGATAAAGCCGAGGTCCATCGTAGTCTTGCGACTATGGGTGTCGAGATGTCCAGCTGCGAGTTTGACGGCTTTGCCCAGCATCACACCAAGCGTCACTTTGTGGATATTGAGATCATTGGCTATCTTCAAAGTCTCACCGATATAGTTGCCATATTCCACAAACGCCTGTCTTGGCAACTCTGGATAGAGTGTCTTCACGAACCGCTCACTCTTGCCACCACTATTGATGACCACGCGATCTGAGCCACTAGCCTTTGCCACTTCCATACATTTACGGATAGAATCGATAAACGCCTCCTCGCTGAAGGGCTTGACGATACCAGAGACACCAATAATCGAGATACCGCCTTCGATACCCAAACGGGGATTAAAGGTCCTCTTGGCGATTTCCTCACCTTCAGGAACAGAGATGGTGATGCGAACATCTTCTTGAATATTCTGTCGCATCATCTCTCTCGGAGCCTTATTGATAGCGGCCTCACCAGGAGGGAAGTCGAAACCAGGCAAGGTGAATCGTCCGACACCTTTGCCTCCTATGATTTCAAATTGGTCACTTGGTTCGACGCTTGCCCTCACCTCGATGCCATTCGTCACATCTGGGTCATCGCCAGCTTCCTTGATGCAGTAGGCATAATCCTCACCATAACCCACCGCTACCATAATCGTTTCGCCATCAGGCAGTAACACTGCCACCTCCTTTGGCGTTTCGCCTTTCATCAGTCTTATGGTTGCAGCAATCGCTGCTGCTGTAGCACACGTTCCCGTGGTCAGTCCGCTATGCAGAGGATAAAACTCTGGCAACAATCTCTCCACCGCCCTTCGCAATCCGTAGGGTCCGTTGACACAGGGGGACGGTTCTTTTGTTACATCGCGCGATGTAACAAAAGAACCGTCCCCCTGTGTTAACTTTGGGCGCTTGAGAGCGATGATACGCATGCCCTTGGCCCTAGCTGCAGCTACTTTCTCACAGAAGCCTCCGCTAAGACCGCTTTCCTTCAGCAGAATAGCATCAGTATCGACTTCGATGTCATTGCTATTTTCAAAGTAGCATAGCTGATTGTCAGTGGCGCCTTGCTCATAGGCAAACAAGAGACTGCTCTCGCGGTTCAGAATTCGGTAGAAGACTTTTATTCCTAAGGCCTCCAACCATTTCAGTTTGCTGATACTCTGCACGCCAGTAGTGGCGAGCAGCGAATGGATATCCGTAGGCACCTGAGAATAGTCGTCAATCCATGTGATATCTGGGTCACGAGGTGGATAGATGCGCTCATAGCGGATAACAGGAATCTGCTTGTCGGAGGCCACTGCAGCTATCGTTTGATGCAGTCGAGATGCAAACGGATGGGCTGCATCCACGATGAGACGGATGTCGTGCTCTGAAACAAAGGCCTTCATAGCCTCAGCATCCATCGCTCCGTCAATGCGCTCACCATTGTGCAGCGATAGCTCTTGTTCACCCGTCTTTGTACTATAAAAGAAAGGTGATCCAGCCTCTTCGAGCACTTCCGCTGCCTTGCGACCTTCCGTTGTTCCTCCGAATACCAGTATCATGATGGGTCTTCCCCTTGTCTAAACAGGTGGGTAAAATACTTGGAATAGAGTTCTGATAGTCCCTGACGATTATCGATGGCCTCGCCCACAACCAGCATCGTGGTGAGCGTGAGTTTGTTGTCGTGGACTATCTTCGCGAGGTCTTTCAATACGCCTCGATAGATTTTCTGATCAGGCCAAGTGAGGTGATAGCAGGCAGCAACGGGCGTATCTTCCGGGTATTCCTGCAAGAGTTCCTTCTGCACATCATCCACAATCGCTGCTGAGAGGAAAATGCACATGGTGCTCTGACTCTTGGCCAGCAGATGCAACTGCTCTTTCTCAGGCATAGGCGTGCGACCTTCACCACGCGTCAAAATGATGGTCTGCGTGCGCTCAGGAATCGTAAATTGACTCCTCAATTCTGCTGCTGCAGCGAGGAAAGACGAGATACCAGGCGTGATATGATAGTCCATCTGATGTTCATCGAAGAATGCCATCTGCTCCTGAATAGCCCCAAAGATACAAGGATCGCCCGTATGTAGGCGAACGATGAAATGACCCTTATCGTAGTGCTCCTTCATCAATGCGCATTGCTCCTCGAGATTCATATCAGCAGACGAACGAACCACAGCGCCAGACTTATGACATTCCGTCAAAGCCTTTGGCACCAGCGAACCTGCATATAAAATAAGGTCAGCCTTCTCCAACATCTTCCGCCCCCGAACACTCACCAGATCAGGATCGCCAGGCCCAGCACCAACGATTTCAATATGGCCCTTCTCCTCTCGCAGATATTTGTAGTCGATGGCGAGGGCAGCAGTCCAGTTCCTGCCTTTTACTTTAGGAACGATCAGCTTTCCATGATTCGAGCCCAAGATGGCAGCAGCCTCACAGACACTGGGTGTACCTACATGCTTCTTAACGGTCTCACTCGGATTAGGCACCTCTACCGCAGCCAACTCGTCAACTGTGAAAAACACCACATCCTCGTTGTATTCCATTTCGAGCATATCCACAAATGGCTCGTCTGCCTTGACGTCAATAGTACAATACTTATGCGAACAGGGCAAATAGCCAAACTTCGTAAAGGCCTCGTCTATTTGGTCGTATATATCTTCGTAATCATCTGGATGATGGGCCAGTCCAAAACCAATTGTTCCAACCATCGGCACAAAATGGAGTTCTAATAATCCATCAGGAATCAGGTAAGCATAAGGCGAGACGATGATCAACAGTTTGTATTTCTTTGGGTCTGCCTCATTAATGTCGCTGATGATAGTGACGTGCTCAGGCTTCGTCGCCTCCAAATAGTCAGTGCCCTCATCACGAACATCCAGCAAGAGTGCTGTTGGTTCGCGATTAACGAAAGCAAAAATGCATTCGTTCATATCCTCGATATCGCTGGCTATGGGCCAATCAAATTTTGCCTCAAAGGTATCGAGAGCCCATAGTCCGGCATTGTCGCTCTGTGTGGTAATCACCTCATGGGCGCCAATCATTGCTGCAATATCTCTCGTCAGATTGTTGGCACCGCCTATGTGTCCGCTGAGCACGCTGATGACATTCAGTCCCATACTGTCGACACACACCACAGCAGGATCTTCGTGCTTGTCCTTGATATAAGGGGCGATTGTCCTCACACAAATGCCCATCGCTCCGATGAACACAAATGCATCGAAATCCTTCCAGTGTTTGCCCACATTTGCTCTGCTAATTATCTCGCCCTCATCTTTCTGGGCAAATATCTGACTTAGCAGCAAACTTGCAATATGCTTGCCCTCTTCTGATATCTGTATTATTGCTATCTTCATTATTCATTGAGATTGATGTGGCAAATTTACGAAGAAATAATGAGAATAACGTAAAAACCTCCATAAAAATCCCCCATTCCTCACTTTTTCTTCAGAAAACCTTTATTATTGCAAGGATTATTCAAGTTTAAGCACATACATACATTATGATAAAATTACATATCATATTACATTTCCTTCCTACATACCTACATAAAATTATTCAGATTTGCCGTGTTTAAAGAAGATTTGACAATTTTATACCTACATTCTACATACATTTTACCTACATAAAGCCTACATTTTACCTACATAAATCAGCAGAAAAGGCTGCTAACAGAAATGATTATTGGCTCTTATAAACTTTACAATTCGTTGTCATTAATAAATTCTCTAGAGAATACTGAAGTCTCATTAGGTCTGGCAATTGCTAAGAAGTCAGATAACCGTTCAATTCTCTAGAGAATATTCTTGCAAATACTAAGCAGAAAACCTATGATATCCCTTCTTCGACTTTGCAATCTCCCTTATCGCCCCTATAAACATGTAGATAGAATGTAGTCTTATGTAGTAATAATGTAGGTAGATGACGAAAGAAATGACAATTATATATATGGTTATCAATAGATTAACTCAAGACTATGTAGTTATGTAGGTTGTTATATAAGATTTAGTAGATACTTTTGATTAAAATTGAGTGGTTTCTCCCTTTTTTGCTTATTCCCTATCATTTTTTTGTAAATTTCAGATATTCTTCTTGTCTTTGTTATTTTCTCATCTTTACCCAATCTTCCCTGTCCTTGCGACTATATTGTGACAGGATTTAGAAAAATGATCAGTGAGGCTTCTTTCTTATTATTTTGCATCCATCTGAAAAAAAGACAACAGGTACACGTTCCTCTCTGTAGTAATAGTCAACTTCGATTGTTGGTACTGTTATTGGATCACCGTCGTTCAATAAGAAAAAAGTCCACTCGTCACTAAATTCCTTGGCAAATGCGTCTGGGTCTTCCGTGTGGATGGGAATGATGCCCTGCTTGGGATTCAGCAAACGGAAGAATTTGCGAAGGTCAGCCATATCAACATGACCACTTGTGTGCATATAATCAAAATCCTCATCCAGAGACTTAGCCAAATTTTCATTGTATGCATCTGAACCTTCTTTTACATAGCCGTTCCACATAGAAAGCACCTTCTTTTTCTCCCCAGGTATTTGCTCTATCAACTTGTCAAAGCGTGAGTTAGCACGGGCAATAAGGACATAACCATATTTCTCAAGAGCATCTTTGAAACTATCTACGACAAAGAAGGAGTCCTTCTTGTGCTTGTCATCTATCAAAGGCTCAGGCTCATGCTCTCTATATTGGAACAACTGCGATTTTGTCCATATAGAACCACTCTTAACAACAGTATCCATCACTTCTTTCTGATATTTATCTACATAGAAAGTGCGATGAGCCTTTTGTGCTGCCTGATAGAGGGAGAACAATCTGTCAATATTGGTTGATGACAGATAGACGATGCATCCTTTATTATCCTTGAACAGCGTTTCAAAATCCTTTTGAAGCAGATACTCTTTCTGGCTTGCAGCCTTTGGCCGCGATATATTAGTACCTTCACAAACAACATAATCTACCTCGCCCACATATTTCTTTAGCATATCAGAAGTTCTGCCACTTCTGAAACCATGTAAACGGAAATCGCCAGTATGATAGATAGAGACGCCATCTGCGACAATCTTGAAAGCGTAAGCATCGAAAGCGGAATGGTCAACAGTTACAGGCATGATGGAGAATGGGCCGAACTTAAACTCTTTGCCTTCCCTGAATGTGTTGACATACTCCAATCGTTCAAGCATCACCTTATGAGCTTCATTTTTTTTCTTCAGATGGTTGGATAGTACTCTTTGAATGTCTCGTCCCACCTTACCCATATAGATTGGTAGTTCCTTTGGCAACTTAATGATACTGCCTATATGGTCACCATGATAGTGGGTAATAAGCAGTGCGCTCTTCGATAGGTCGCCATGAGTCAACCCCTCTACTTGCAAATCTCCAGTCTTTTGCCCTCCAGGCAATTCTTCGCCATAATCAACGAACAAATGCCAGCCGTCATACTCATATTCTGTAACACATCCACCTATCTGATGCGTGCCGCGATGAATCTTTATCTTCATATTTCAAAATATGCGTAGTCTTTTACCACTCTTTTGTATTTATAACCATGTTCCAGATTCTGAGTATCTTGCTAATGATGCAAGTAGGTTTTCCTTTATCTTTTCCCTTAACGTTTCTGGCTCCAATATTTCCACCTTATCTCCCATCGCCAGCAATTGATTAACTAACTCTGGAGTCTCACAGAGGCGATAAGTGAATTCGGCAAACTCCCCATGCTTGGAACGTACTTCCGACTGACTTTTGTGCAGCGGAGTGGAACGGAGGTAATCTGCCTGAACGCCATAGGCACGTATTTTGATTTTTGTGACAGGATTATCTTTATTCACATAAATACCGACCACATCAGCAAAGTATTTCCTTGCATCGAAGTCTGCTGGCAATTCAAAACTGGTTTTCAGTACCTCCATATTAAGAATGCGGTCTAAGGCAATAGTGCGCAAAGCCTCCCGCTCCTTCAAATAGCCCAGTAGATACCAACGGCGACTGAATACTTTTAAAGCATATGGCTGTATGTGGAAAGTCTGCAAGTGCTCTTCTTGTTCGTTCATATAACGTTGATAATCTATCTGCAACTCCACATTCTGCTGCATCGCTTCGATGATGCCATCTAAAAAACTATGCCCCAGCGGTATCTCTTCCAACAGAATTCTGTCTTTCATCCCGTTGAACGTAGCAAAATCCTGTGGAATACTGTATTTGCGCAATAGCCACTTTGCCAGTTTGTTCTTGTCTAACACCTCTGGATTCTTAACATAATAGACATTTCCCTTAGAGCGGTCACATTCAATATCCACTCCAAACATCTCTTTGATGCCCTTGCGATGCTCATGAAAAGTGCGAAGAGGGAGAGGACCATCGAACGCAGGACAGTTCTCCCACAACATACAGATATCATCGAATGTGAGAGGATCGCTGGTTAGCAATGTGTTGAGCAACCAGATGTAACGATAATAGGTCTTGCTTATCATTTTGTTTATGAGTAATAGAGCATACTTCTCTTTTTTTCAAACAATAGCACTTATATGAAACGTTATCATAACATATTCCGTTTACATATATTGTTCATATCAGTCATTCAAAGTAATAAAAGCATTTAATAATAGGCATTTGGGTTCTTCCATTCCTTTTTCTCTAGCCACATCACATGCTTTATGTGCTTCTTTATCCAGTTCCCGTTTCTCCACTTCGCCTCTATAAGCTGAAATAATCATCATCTTAGGTTTATTAGCAAAGTGGAACTCTTTGGGTTGTCCATCAATTAAACCTAATTCGACCTTATTTGCAATGATTGACGAAACGTCATTGATAAGAGCTTTACAAGCTTCTTTTTTTTGAATAATCTCGAACGTACTATTCACATGATCAATAATACCAGAATCACCATAAACTGCAGTAGTACCAACCTTCAGTTCTGCCAGATAAATATCATTATATCCATTAGGGTTCTTTTCTGTATCTACAATGACCAGGTCAGGTCGCGTCCTATCAATTCTATCTTTCTCTTCTGCTTGAGAAAAACCCCATTCCATGTCAACAACGAGGTATTTGTTATCAAAAGAATGGTTTCCGATAGCAATATTTTGTTGGAAAGTGAATTCCTCACCTTTTTTATACAACACAAGTCGCTTGGCTTCTTTGATATAGTTTCTTACTTTACCTTTAGAGCGAAAAATAGCAATGTCCTTTATGTTGACAGATGGGCCTTCCTTTCCTTTATAGTATCCGCTCGATAGAGGAGTAACTATTGGATTACCTTTGGAATCTAATTTGGTGGTCAATAACTTTTTTTTCTGGAAATACACAATAGCCTCATTATTCAGCCTCATTTCCAAGGAGAGTTGAGGGTCTTCTTTAATCACATCCAACAAATTTTTAAAAACTCCTTTTTTATAAGCTTCCAGATGTTTGGAACTTATACATCTCCCTTTCGGGTTAATTCTTACATCTTTTTCCATTTGCTTTTAGTTATTTATTTCTAATTTATGTTTATAGCACCACCAGCAACCATCAATTCCGTGCTGAATGGATATCTTCTTGCCAGAAAGCCTTGCCATGATTTCAAGATGTCTAACTTCTTCTTTAGTGAGAAATACGACATTCTCATCACTTATCCATTCGCCATTGTCATTGCGAACCAGATGCCATTTTCTTTCTTGCTCTTTCGTTTCCATCAGGCATATTCGAATTGTGGTACATTTATCGTGACATCTTCTGTCTCATCTCCGTCATCCATTGTTGGTACAGCCAAGCGAACTTCATTATCTCGCATGGCGTTGTCAACAAGCATGGTCAGTGGATAGATGTCGCTATTTTCATCCAAAACGGGATAACCATATTCATCAAACTCAGTCATAAAGGCAGAGTCGATACCATAGACGTAAATGTTTGGACTATGCTTCTCCATCTCATGATTGACGAAAGGGTCTTGTACTGCATCAAATGATTTACCTTGGGTCAAATCCATTCCGTATATCAAAAAAGGTGCTGCGTCTTTCGACTTTGCCAAAAGTGCCATTGTCAGAGAGTTGGCATATAGGTTTAGTGCATACTCTGTACTATATGTATCATGGAAATCGTATTCGAACTCTTTGACAACATCGCGAAAAGTCTTGCCATCACTTTTCCTCCTGCCTCTATCATCATAGTCGGCAGGGTCAAAATAATAGGTCTTATAGAGTTCTTTCTCCATCATTATTAGTTTTCGCTTTTTATTGGCAATGGTTTCTTGACTAATCGTTTGAAATTTCTGTTCTGACTCATAACCAAGGTGATGTGTAGGCGATAACGCACACGATGGTTTATCTCATAGTACCAGCCATGACTGAAGGCAAAGCACTCGCAGACATGATGCTCTAAGTAATCGTACTGATCTTTTGTCAGATGCTCCTTGTAGCGCAGCCCCATTAGCAGATAATACTCCACATGCCCATCAATCTGTGGGTATTCATGCAACCACTTGGAGAAATTCTCAAGAAACTCCTCGTCACTCTCGTTCTCTTGCTTGAACTCATAAGCCATGCACTTGGATTCTGGAGAAGTGAGATACTCCATCGTATCCTCACTAAAAATGTGATGACCAGAAATCTTGAGGGTTTCAAGATAATCCTTCATTGCGATTTTGGCTGGTGTAATAATCATATTTGTTATCAGTTATTTAAATAATCCGCTGCAAGTATAAGCATTATTTTTGAAACAAACAAACTTTTACCTAACTTTTTTTCATCGTACCTATATTATCTTAGAAAGGGGCGTTATAAGATGTTAAGGATTTATAAAATCAATAATGATATGCAATGTTTTCACCTCAAGCACCTTAAAAATACGATTCATTAGATTAGTTTTTCGTATATATTATAGAGGGGTATCCTTTTTTAACAACTAAATTTTATAATATGTTAATGAGACAATTCAAAAGTTCACAACACATCACCGGACGTAGTTCCGTGTCAGTCAACAACTATCTACGCGATGTCAATCGCTACCCTCTGGCTACGATGGAGGAAGAGGTTCAGCTTGCTCAGGCCATTCGTTGTGGAGGCAAAGAGGGAGAATGTGCAAGACAACGTTTGATAGAAGCCAATCTGCGTTTCGTCATTACTGTAGCCAATCAGTATCATCAGCACAACATGGATTTGGCAGACCTGATCTCGGAGGGCAACATCGGACTCATCAAGGCCGCAGAGCGGTTTGACGATACGCGAGGTTTTAAATTTGTCTCCTATGCTGTCTGGTGGATTAGACAGGCCATTTTACAGGCAGTATCAGAACAGGAACAGACAATTCGTATGCCATTGAATCAGCAAGGGCTGCGACAAATGTACAATCTGCTGGTGAACGAAACCATGCAGACAGAACAGCGTAAGCCGACGGCAGAGGAATTTGCTGCCTTTGCAGACATTGACGTAGAAAGGGCAGAGGCAACCATAAACGGCATCCTGGCAACGATATCAATGGACACACCTATTGGCGATGAATCAGACATGACCTTAGGTGACAACCTGCCTAGTGGAAGCAGAAGTGACCAACTGTTGGAACAGGAATCTATGAAGAGTGATCTCAGCAAAGTGCTTTCCCTGTTGTTGACCAATAAAGAATATACCATTATCTCTCGTACTTTTGGACTGAGTGGTCAGGAAGAGTCACTTGCTGCCGTCGGAACTGATATGGGAATGACAAGAGAGCGAGTACGACAGATTCGCGAAAAAGCCATTCTGAAAATCAGGAAGTCATCACATAAGAACAAATTAGCACAATATTTAGGATAAGAATTTGTGAATATCTTTATACTCTATTTATATGATAACGAATAAAAGTGAATTGATTTCTAACAACAAGCACATTGTGGAACTTGTGGCAAAACAGTATCTGAATCATAGCCTGTCGTTAGAACAACTCATAAGGGAAGGCAACAAAGGTCTTACCTATGCAGCTGACCACTATGAAGCCAACAAGGGATACCCATTTTCAAATTACGCAAGTTGGCTTGTCCGTATGAGTATTTTGCAGGCATTAGCAGCTATCGCAAACGGTGACTCTATTCCACCAGTATTTGTACCCAGAAAAAACTTATCAAAATGACACATTTAGAAATATTTCATGGACTTGTTTCAGCAGGTATGAGAATGCGCTATGGAAATAAGCCCAGCAAAGCAGCAACACTAAGGATGCTTTGGGAAAAGAAGCACATCATCGATGCTGACTTCGTTGATTATTATATCATGGCCTTTTGGATCTTCCGTCATTATGCTACATCGGTAGGAATAACGGTTTGGGCGCGAGGTGCAATGCCTTCCTCTGTCGTCTGCTACTGTTTAGGACTTACAGAGATTGATCCAGTCAAGTATGAGTTGCATTCCGTCCGTTTTGTAAACGACAAACTTCCCTATTTCCAGTTCGACATTGAGGCCTCGCGTTTTAATGAGTTCATGAAAGAGGCTGATAAGTTGTTGGAAGCCAATGCTAAAGATTACGATATTCCTAACATCAAAAAATGCCTGTTTCGGTCTTTAACTTCAATGCAGTATCTAAGCAAAAAGAAGGAGAGACCTCTGCCAGAGAATATCGATGATGAGATGGCGCGTTATGCGCTTAGTTTTCCTGACACAAAGGATTTGTATGAAGAATATGAGCAGAATCCGAAGTGTGACCTCTTGATTTATCAGGAGCAGATGCTTAGTATCTTAAAACAAACTTTTCATATAAGTAGTATCAAAGCCAATCATATCCGTCTGAGCATTCAGCGAGGAGAAACGGAACAGGTTGCAGCCTACAAGAAAGAGCTGTTTGCCGATCTTCATGATATCAGTCTAACCAAAGCCGAAACCACTTGGCAGTATATAAACAGTAACCCCAAGGCCTTTTTAAAAGCCCATGCTGTCAGCAGAATTATGGCGCGTTATCTATTTTGCTCACAAAGTGCCAATTGACACTTTGTGAGTTCGTGTCACGTTGGGGCTAGAGAAATTAATGACTGTCAAAGATTATCCAGTCCCCATCGTGACATTATTTGTCGTCGAGGGGAGCTTGTTTCAGCTGTTCAAGGGCTCTGCAGAGCTGGTCTGGGCAGGAAGTGCCTTTTGTGCCACAGCGGATGCCATCGAGACGTTTGATGACATCGTCGATATGCTGGCCGCGTACTAACGTGCTGATGCCCTGAAGGTTACCGTTGCACCCTCCAAGGAAAAACACCTGCTGAATCACATTGTTCTCGTCGGCAGTTACATCGATCAGTTTCGAGCAAGTGCCGTGAGTTTCATACTGTACATGTTTTGTTTTCATGCTTTACTATCTTT
>JAEEGK010017539.1_pt1 | contig 15599 bp, 15 predicted proteins | sample 8958771 | NCBI WGS metagenome assembly JAEEGK01 (sample SAMN16246547, study PRJNA631951) | gut metagenome | biome: gut microbiome; feature: rumen; material: SC-attached | host: Bos | place: Iran: Karaj | collected 2018-10
ACTAAAAGATACCGGGTCATGCAATATCCAAATACCTATATTTAGTTACCGCACATCCCTTTACGACTATATTTGGTGCCTTTTTATGTCACCTGAACGACTAAAAAAACTCCGGCATTTACGCCGGAGCATTTTCCTATACGGGTATCCACAAAAGGAATGCGGATACAATGAGCGAGACGGAATTGAGAACGATCCCAATGATCCCGCTTATGTGGAATGAGTCCGGGAGTCTGACGGCCATTACCCCCATAAACCATCCGACAAGTGCATATAACGTGGCAAGAGCGCAGCCGGCCCCGAATCCCATCGGTACGTCTCCGCTCAGAAGATAGCTACTGACGATCCCGTATATGAGGGAAATGAGAGCTATCGCGCCGAGTATGGCGGACATTATCCCCACGTAGGGGTGCCGCCTGTTTGTAAACATGTAAGATCTGCGCATCAGAACATTATCTTTGATCTTGATGAAAGGAGCTTGGCTCCGCTGACAACAAGCATTATTCCGGCACCGAGTCCGAGAATGATGGTTGCGATACCGATCGCAAGATCCCAGGCTCCGGTCGCTCTTACAACTTTATAGATCTTTTCCTCTTCCATTACGTACTCCTTTCTTTACATGCCCGGAAAAACAAGGGCACAGAGGTAAGAATTATTTCGCTCCGTAGAGAGAGTAATATTCGTCGAGTGCTTTCTTAAGGTCGTCATCGATCCATACCTTACCCTGTCTCTCGGTATTGTACAGATATTCGGTGACTTCTTCCATAGTTACGATCGCAGCGGTGTCGAATCCGTAGGTTGCCTTGATCTCATCGAGCGCACCGGCATCCGAGTGAAGTCCCTTTTCCATGCGGTTCAGTGAAACGATCAGTCCCTTGATCTGTACATCCGCCTGAGCCTTGATGATGGGATAGGTCTCTTCGATCGACTTTCCGGAGGTGGTGACATCCTCGATCATGATGACCCTGTCTCCGTCATTAAGCTTTGATCCGAGAAGGATTCCGGTATCTCCGTGGTCCTTGACTTCTTTTCTGTTGGAGCAGTATCTGACATCTATTCCGTAAAGCTTTGAATATGCTATCGCAGTGGCAACTCCGAGAGGAATTCCCTTATAAGCCGGTCCGAAAAGGACGTCGAAATCATCTCCGAAATTGTCGTGGATCGCCTTTGCGTAATACTCTCCGAGTCTTCCGAGCTGCGAGCCTGTGACATATGCTCCCGCATTCATGAAGAAGGGAGATTTTCTTCCGCTCTTGAGAGTGAAATCCCCGAATTTGAGGACCTGGCACTCGATCATAAAATCAATGAATTCCTGCTTGTACTGTTCCATTTATTCTCCTTATTATAAGCTCCCGATAGGATCGCGGGTTATCTTGATCGTTGTTATCGCACACTGGTCACCTGTAAGGGCCACATATACTTTATCAGGATTTACGTTTAATGTCGTGGTGTTTTTGATAAATAGACCTCTGTTCTCGGTTGTGGTCACTATCTGGTTTCCCTGACGCTTAAAGGTCACGCTGCAGTCGAGACCCTCGCTGAGTGCATCCTTCCAGGCATCCCATCCGGCAAAGTCATCGTTCTTATTGACAATAAGTTTATTGTTGAACGAGCCTCTGTCCCAGTATTCGCCGTCAAGTCTGATGAGGGCATATTCCTTATATCCGTTCGTATAAGGTTCACCGCTCGGTGAGGAATATATGCTGATATACGGACAGTGCCAGATCAGTCTTGCGGTGGGAAGGCTCATCGCATGGAACGTAATGGTAAATCCGTTTCCGAGAGGAATTCCCTTCGATGCATCGGTCTTGTGGCCGTTGACCTGGACATTGGGGATGTCGCCTACGGGTCTGTCGATGTAGCTGACCTCCTCGGCAATCCTTGTGATGTAGTCAGTGGGAACACTCTCTTCATCCCTGTCTATCTTAACATCCTCTATGAGACAGTTTTCTCCGGCAAGACTTATGTAAGCATATCTTGAACTGTCGGGAAGGGCAAGTGTGATGATCATCGATACATCGGATTCCTTTTCCTTCCTCGTGATCTTGATGCGTACATGATCCCTGATCTTGACCGCCTCGATATCGTATATGTAAGGCTCGTCGCCGGATGCGGCAAAATCGGTTCTTCCCTTGGGAAGGATCTCCGTCTTCACATTCCTGAAACCGTCACCCGTGACATTTCCGTCAAGTCCGATGAGACCGTACTCGAAATATACCATATCGCGGACATTCTTATCGTCGTAATGGACTCGTCCGTCAAGCGCATCGAAAAGAATGAGAACCGGTCTTCCGGGTTCTTCCGATCCCTCCATGGTAGAACAGGACATATGCACCCTGGTGATCGAAGGAGAAAGATTTATTCCGTCGGAATAATCGCTCATAAACTCGGTGCATTCGAGCTTGTTTCTTCCGGAAAGCTCCCTGACCGTATTGCGCTCCTTCATCTTGTATTCGGTATCCGAATCGATAAGGTGCATCATTATCTTGGCAATCCTGGGGTCGAACTGTGTTCCCGCACCCTTTACTATCTCTTCGCGCACCAGGGGCTGTGCGATCGCGGATCTGTAGCTTCTGTTGGAAGTCATTGCATCATATGCATCCGCTACGGAAATGATCCTTGCTATCTCGGGTATATCCTCGCCTTTGCGGCCTTCGGGATAACCCTTACCGTCATAGCGCTCATGGTGGTAATGGGCACCTATGCTCAGATAAGGATACTCACCGATGCTCGAAAGGATCTGGTTACCCATTACGGGATGCTGCTTGATGATGTCATATTCTTCGGGAGTAAGTTTTCCGTTCTTATTGATGATATGGTCGTCTATACCTATCTTGCCGACATCATGGAGAAGTGCGGCATAGTAAACCTTATTGCATTCTTCCTCGCTCCATCCGAGCGTCTTTGCGATCTTTTCCGAATATTCGGCAACCCTGATGGAATGTCCATGAGAATATTCATCCTTTGCATCGATAGCGGTGACAAGGGAGGTTGCCGTCTGCTCGAACAGCCTCTGCGAATACATCTGCTGTTCTTTCAGATGCTTCATATCCGTAGCTCTCAGTTTTACCACCTGCTTGATACCGTTATAGATAATAATAACCGCCACTATGGTCACGAGGTTGCTGAAAAAGCCCGGAATAGCAAGCAGATTGCCGTTTATTGCGATGCCTATGAAAAGTCCCGGAACCTGTAACAACAGAAGAACAAGTGATGTTATGAATCCAACCTTACCAAAGAACACCACCAGAAAGATCAGACAGATATTTGCTATCGAAGAGAACATTCCCGTAAAAGAAGAAAACTGTACGTCATTGCCCAGAAACCTGACCATTTCAGTGGATCTGTTGGCCAAAATGGTATAAAGGGTCGCGCAGGAATAAATAACCATCAAAAGCACAAACAGCGATTTGGGTATATCTTTTCTTTTGGAAGATCTATCCATCAACAGTCTCCTTGAGGCTATGACACGTAACAAGCCCCTATATTATACTCCCAATCGGTGTAAAAAAACCAAAAATATGATAAAATATTCGTTGCTGCCCCATGGGCAAATTTCAGTCGGAGGCATTATATGATCAAATCTGAACTCGGTGAGATCAAAAAGCTCTACACCCCCAAGAACTGTTCCGTCACAAGGATCGCAGGATGCTATGTTGACGCGGAAAAGAATAAAAAGGCGGTATTTGCCAAGCCCTTTACCCAGATTCCCGAAGAGGAAATGTACAAATACTTTGATATCTTCAGAAAGGCTCTCTCCGGAACCGTAGGAAAAAGCGCACTGACACTGGATATCATGAACGAAGCGGAGAAAAAGGGAGGCCAGCAGGAATTCCTTTTAAAGCTCAGGGAATCCGGACTTAAGGATGACGATCTGCTCGACGATTACTATAACCGCATAATCTCATCCTTTGAGTATGTCGGAAATTACCTTATACTCGTGGCTCACGACATTTATGATGTTCCCGGCAAGACCAAAGACGGCGCCGTAAACGATGATGCTTCTGAAGATGTTTACGAATACATCCTCACCGTCATCTGTCCAGTGGACCTGACCGAAGCCGCTCTTTCCTTTGACCCGAAGTCCGGAGAATTCCACGACAGGAAGAGGGACTGGATCGTAAAGCTTCCCGCCCTCGGATACCTGTTCCCCGCCTTCAACGACCGCGGAAGCGACATCCACTCGATCATGTACTACTCCAAGGATGCCGAGAATCTCAATGAGCAGTTCATCGAGCTTATGCTCGGGGCATGCGAACCCATGAGTGCAAGCTCGCAGAAGGAAACCTTCGAGGCGATCGTCGAGGAGACACTCGGAAACGAATGCAGCTTCGGAAACGTCAAGAACATCCACGAAGAGATGTCGAGGATGATCGCAGACGCCAAGGAACAGCTCGTTCCCCTCACGATGGAAAAGAATGACATCAGGGATCTTCTCGAGGGAAGCGGTGCGAGCAACAAGAAGCTCAAGACCTTCGAGGACACCTACGAAAAGGTGGCACCCGAGGACAGGCCCCTTATGATGAGCAACATCTACAGTTCGAGAAGCTTCGATGTCAAAACTCCCGATGTCGTCATCAAGGTCAAGCCCGACAGGACAGATCTTGTAAATGAGCAGAACGTGGACGGCAAGGACTGCATTGTCATCGAGCTGAACGGTGAAGTAGTTGTTAACGGAATTAACGTAAGATCTGATTCGGAGGCATGATATGAACAAAATCGCGATATTTATGGCAGACGGATTTGAAGAGATCGAAGGCCTTACCGTTGTGGACATCGTAAGACGCGCCGGGATTGATATTGATATGGTGTCAATAGGTGGAAGGCTCGAAGTCAACGGCTCTCACGGCATTGTCATAAAGGCCGATAAGATCATCGCCGATATAAATAAGGACGACTATAACATGCTCGTCCTCCCCGGCGGAAAAGTCGGAACCGAGAATCTGGAAAATTGCGAAGAGCTCGTTGATATGATAGGAAACTTCTACGGAGCAGGAAAATACATTGCAGCCATATGTGCAGCTCCCAGTATCTTCGCCCACAGGGGATTCCTTATGGGAAGGAAGGCAACCTCCCACCCCGCATTCGAGTCGCACCTCACAGAAGGCGGCGCAACAGTAACCCACGCTCCCGTTGAAATAGATTCCGGAATAATCACCGGACAGGGAATGGGAGCATCAATCGAGTTCGCACTTGCCATAACCGGCATCATGGCAGGACGCGAAAAAGCAGACAGCATCGCGGAAGCAATTGTTTATAAGTCTCCCGCAAAATAAGACAGGAAAGACGTTATGGAAATTGAAAGAAAGTTTTTGATAGACAAGCTGCCCGAGGATCTCGAGCAGTACCAGGTACGCAAGATCGAACAGGCATACCTTTGCACCAGCCCCGTCGTAAGGATCCGCAGGGAGGACGATAACTTCTACCTCACCTACAAGGGATCGGGAATGATGGCCAGGGAGGAAGTAAACCACCAGCTCACCTCCGAAGCATACTATCATCTCCTTACCAAAGCAGACGGAAACGTAATATCCAAGAAAAGATATCTCATACCCCTCGATCATCCCCAGGTAATAGAGGGCACGCCCAAGCCGCCCGATGAGTACACCCTGACGATCGAGCTTGATGTATTCGATAAGCCCTTCGCGCCTCTCGTTATGGCTGAGGTCGAATTCGGAAGTGTGGAGGCGGCGCAGAGCTTCCTTCCTCCCGAGTGGTTCGGACAAGAGGTCACATACGAGCCGCAGTACCACAACTCGTATATGGCAATGCAGGAAATACAGAAATAAAAATCCGGGTCCCTCAAAAGAGGGACCCGATTTTTCTTATTTCTTTATTACTCCGCGGGTCCTGCCGTGGACATGCAAGTACATCCTTGTACTTGCAATCATGTCTTTCGGACATCCTGTCCGTGATGTATGATAATTCTCGTTTTTTCAGCGTCAGGCGCGAAACCGGCACGCAGACTGTTCAAACTCATGCCGCAGGCCATTCACTTCGTTCAGGCCAGGCGGCCGTTTCTAACGCAGACGCTGAAACCTCGAATTATCATACATTCGCGTCACCCGCACATTAAAAAGAGTCGGAAGAAAAATCTCCCGACTCTTTGTTTTTATCTCGGAACTGTTGCATTGTCTCTTCCGTAAAGCTTAACGAGCTTGTTCATTCGCTTCGATAGTTTCAGCGTCCAGTCGGAGTAGGTACTCCTCCACTTCCAGTTATCGCCGAGAGTCGAGGGGGTGTTGATGCGCGCCTCGTTATCAAGGCCGAGATAGTCCTGGAGGGGGATGATGCAGGTGTCGGCACAGCTTGCGTGGCATGCCCTGATAAGTGCATCGGGAAGCTCGGAGCGTTTCTTTACACCCGTGTACTTCATCGCATACTTTGCGATCTTCTTGTCACAGTTGAGCGACCAGTGAAGGATCGTGTCATTGTCATGTGTTCCGGTATAGACCACGAAATTCCTGCGGAAGGTATGCGGCGTATGCTCGCTATTACCCGAAGGATCGAATCCGAACTGCAGGACCTTCATTCCTGGATAGCCCGTCTTTTCTACCATCTTGATGACACCGTCCGTAAGGAATCCGAGGTCCTCTGCGATAACGGGTCTGTCACCGAGCTTTTCCTTCATCACATTGAAAAGATCGAGCCCCGGTCCCTTGATCCATTTTCCGCCGCGGGCGTTCTTGTCTCCGTAGGGAACGGACCAGTATGAATAAAAGCCCCTGAAGTGATCGATGCGCACGATGTCATACATATCGAAGCACGCCTTAAGTCTCTTCATCCACCACTTGTATCCGGTCTTCTTGTGATAGTCCCAGTCGTAGAGTGGATTGCCCCAGAGCTGGCCGTCCGCGGTAAACTGGTCGGGAGGGCATCCCGCTACAGCTATCGGATATCCTTTTTCATCAAGCTGAAAGAGCTTGGGATCGGACCATGTATCGGCTCCGTCGGGAGCGACATAGATCGGGATATCTCCCACTATCATTATGCCGTTATCATTTGCATACTTCTTGAGCGCTTTCCACTGCTCGCTGAACTTGAACTGCTGGAACTTGTAGAAATCGATGTCGGATGCAAGAAGCTTCGCATACTTATCAAGTGCTTTCTTTTCGCGAAGACGGATATCATCATCCCAGAGCAGATAGCTTTTTCCGTCGAAGTAATTCTTCAGCGCCATGTAGAGCGCGTAATCATCCAGCCATGACCTGTTCTTTTTGCAAAAAGAAAGATATGCTTCGTCCTTAAGCAGACCGGCCTTCACGGCGCGCTGATATGCCTTCTTGAGAATCGCAAAACGAGATACGAACATCTTCTCGTAATCGACATATCTCTCGCTTCCGCCCCAATCAAGCGCATTGCATTCGCTTCGCTTTATGAGCCCTTCTTCCATAAGTTTCTCAAGATCGATGAAATAAGGATTTCCGGCAAATGTGGAGAAACTCTGGTAAGGCGAATCACCGTAGCCCGTGGGACCGAGCGGAAGTATCTGCCAGAGAAGCTGACCGGAAGCCTTCAGATAATCGATCCAGTCATAGGCAGCCTTTCCGAAAGTGCCTATTCCGTACGGAGACGGAAGCGATGAAACGGGCAATAGGACGCCCGCTCTTCTGATGTTTTCTTTTTTTGTTGCCATATATAAAACTCCCCTCAAAAAGAATCCGTAAAGGATCCTCATAAGAAACATGGAAACCGTTTTCTGTATATGTAATTTTATAATATGGTACGTTTATTGGCAAGACGTTTTTAAATGTAAAAAAATCAGGACCCTGTATTAAGGGTCCTGTCAGATATTATCTTATGTCCGATCGGTATCCGGTCATGAGAAAGCATCCAGATATTCCTGAACCGAAGGAATCGTATCACTTCCGTACAAATAGTATTTGGGGAAGAGGTACTTCGGTCCGTACCATTCCACTCCGGGCTCAAGCTCAACCATGGATCCGGGTATCGTAAGTTTGAAATCAATACCTTTGTAGGTGAATTCCATCTTTACCGTGATCTGGGGATTCTCATTCAGAAGCTCCATGATGGCAGACGTAAGCGAAATGCACCCGGCAATATCTACACTCTGAGACTCACCGGTGGCTATGGCTGCCCTGATATCATTTTCAACTTCTTTCATGTGATCGATCTCAGCCTGTGTGTGGACTTCCGGTACAACAGTTCCGTATGTGACGGATACGGGCTCAAAGGAATTATTCCTCATCTGATCGGGGGTTACGCCGGCATCATAGATGAAAATAGCTCCGGTGGTAAAAAGTCCGCTGAAATCACCCTGTTCTTCTCCCGGAGTTCCTTCTTCATCTCTTCCGCCCTGTCCGATTCCGGCTCCGTTTCCAAATGCAGCATTGCCTGCGCCGCCGGATACGTATATCCGAGCATTTCCGCTGACAACGATATCGGGAGCTTCACCCCAGAAACCTCCGCCGATTCCGGAACCTGTTCCTGCGCCTAAGACAGTCTGACTCCCTTCATTTCCTCCGGATGCGTATATGATCCCACCGCTTATAACTATAGCATCTTCTACAGGACCACCCAATCCTCCGCCGATTCCGGCACCACTGGCACCTCCGATGGCAGTAACTGTACCTCCCGAAATATCGATTCCATTCAGGGAACTGCCGCCTGCTCCTCCGATACCTGCAGCTCCCGTATAGCCTGTAGCAGCGACCGTACCTCCGGTGATGACTATGTCATCCACAGATGTTGCGCCCATTCCGCAGCCTATACCTGCGCCTCTGTCACCTGCAGTTGCCGTTACCGTGCCACCATGTATTTCTATATTACCCGAACTGCAGCCGCCCTGCCCGGTTCCGATTCCTGCAGCTCCCCATCCCGCTGTCGCAATTACCGAACCATTGTTTATTACTATATTCCCTGAGCTGCAGCCGCCATTTCCGCTGCCGATCCCGGCGCCGCCGTATCCTGCAGTGGCCGTCACATCTCCGCCTTCTATCACAATATCCCCTACTGAACCGCAGGAATAACCGCTTCCGATACCTGCACCGCCTTGTCCTTCTACGGTTGCAGTAACAGTTCCGTCATATATTGTTACATTTCCGGCCGAACTGTATTGACCGGAACCGATACCTGCACCGCCGTTCAAAGAAGTTGCCGTTACAGTGCCGCCGTTTATTTCTATATTTCCGGCAGTACAGCTTGTATATCCGCTGCCGATCGCAGAAGCATTATATCCACCTGTTGCATTGACCGAAGCATTGTTTATGACAATATCCCCTACGGAAGATCCTGTCAGTCCACTGCCTATCGCAGCTCCGCCATATCCACCGGTTGCCGTTACCGTTCCACCGATAATTTCTATATTTCCCGCAGATGAATGATTGTATCCGCTGCCGATCCCGGAACCTCCGACGAAACCGGTATATACACCGGTTGCCGTTATCGTTCCGTCAGTTATTACAATATCACCTACCGAAGAATAACATTCTCCGCTGCCGATCCCGGCGCCGCCTAATCCGTATGCATTTATGATTCCGTTATTTATGGTAATTGTACCGGCTGATGAATGATAATCTCCGGCGCCGATACCTGCAGCCTGTCTTCCGCCGGTCGCCATTACAGTGCCTCCGCTTATCGTAATGTTACCGGCTGAAGAGTTATCATGTCCGGATCCTATTCCCGCACCGCCATAGGACGAATTTACATCTCCGGATGCCACGACTGTGCCGCCGGTTATCGCTATATCACCTACGGAAGAGTTAAGATATCCGCTGCCGATGCCCGCAGCCTGTCTTCCGCCGGTTGCCGTTACCGTACCACCGTTAATGATGATCTTTCCGGCTGATGAACGCCCATCTCCGCTGCCGCTGCCGATACCTGCACCGTAACGTCCGCCGGTTGCCGTAAGGCTCCCCGTTCCCGTTATGGTAAGCGTTCCGGTATTACCGTTCTGTAATCCGGCGCATCCTTCTCCGGATAAAAGGTAAGAATCCCCCGACAGCTCGATCTCAACATTTCCTGCTCCGATCACGGATACCGCTGCGAGATAGCTGATCGACGAAACATTTACATTCAGATTCGAAAATCTGACATGTGCGGTAACCCCCTCAGAAACAGTCAGTTCTACATTATTGGCTGTGGATGTGCCCGTTATAACATATGTATCAGCGGAATTAAGATCATTGATCACAACGTTTCCCCCCGAAACATCATAATCATGTACCATTCCTGCAGCCTGTGCCGTAATGACACCGACCGGCACCAGAATAATTCCGGATACAAAAAGAAGCGCACTAAAAGCAAACGCTCCTATGCGCCGTAGCCTGCCTGAGCAGATGATCAGTGATATCATACTTTTACCCTCCAATACGCAAATCATAATTGAAGTTGTATGGGTTAACAAATTAATTTTTTCTAAAACAATGCCTGTATTAAGGTTTATAAGCCGGATTTTAACAATCTCCAAAAGAACAAAAAGAATGTATTGCAATTGTCTTGCAGTTTGCAATACATAAGTATATAATATCATCATCGGAGGAATTCATCATGGCGAAAACTGCAACAGTCAGTGCCAGAATAGATGAAGATGTGAAGGATCAGGCTGAAGACATCATGCGTCAGCTCGGTATTCCCGTGTCCGTAGTGATCAATACTCTATACCACCAGATCATTAACAAGAACGGGATCCCCTTTACCCTTACCCTCTCCGATATGGACAAGGACAAAGAAAAGCCACAAAAGGGAGACAAAGAAAATGATTGAAGAACGAGTAAGAGACTACTTTGAAGAACACTGCATCAGTATCCGCGGACTCATCGACAAGGCCGGACTCGGCAGAAGCTTTACCCGCTTCATCAACGGCACAGGAAGACTCAAAAAGGATGACCTCATGGCTATCTGTTCAGTTTTACATATACAGCCCGAAGAGATAATAAACGGCTGATAATATATGTACCGCGCAAAAAAATGTCCGGATCCTTCCTGGATCCGGACGTTTTTTATATTCCGTATTTTTCACGAATGTTCTTCGGTGGTTCATATCCTTCAAGAAGCCTGTCTGCAATCTCCAGAAGCTCCTTACGGTCAAAAAACGGCACCTTGAAGAATTCCTGTTCTTCATTCATGAGGATAAATCCGTCGTCCTCCTCACAAACGATCCTGTCCGTTACGCATATAACACGGAATCTGTCATCGAATATATATGACTTCTCACCGCTCAGGATATAACCGCCCGTGACATCGCTGAATACGAGTTCGTCAAACATCGTATCGGCGGTTTCGAACGATGCAGTGCAGTCCTTATCATCAGCATCATATATCCTTGCGGTATGATCGGAAAGAAGTGCAAATACATATTTTCCGTCATCGGAAAAGAAAGCATCCTCGATCAAATATGTATCGGTGCCGTATCCGAAATGCTCCTCCAGATACCCGTAGGCATCCGTTTCATCATGATAGCCGCCCTCATAATAATCATCGAGCTGCTCGGAATACGGACTGATCTCATTTGAGTATCTCGTGACATAATCCGCCTGCTCAAAACTGCAGAACAGATCTCCGTCAACATACGTTGCATTTGAGATGGGCGCTCCCGGAGCAATACGGAAGAATTCATCGGTCACCTTTCCCGTATAAGAATCCGCTATATAAAACACATCGCCGTCTTCAACAATAAAATAAAATCCATCGTCTTCCGTCCATCCCGAGATCACACGCTCCGGATAGGAATTGCGGTTTATGACTTCTCCGTTTTCCCTGTCCAGTACCGCAACTTCATATACGCTGCAAAGATAAATGAATCCGTCCGACAGAGTCATATCGACATTTTCGATCATGAAACCTTCGATCACGGTCGTCCAGGTCTTTCTCGGATCGGACAGATCCGTTGCGGTAACCTCTGTGTTAAGACCGCCTTCCGAATCAAAGACAGATCTTGCCATATAAACGATACCGTCCGAAAGCTCTGCGGAAGGAAATGTCTGTTCATCGTCGGTAAAATAATACAAAACGGATCCGTTGCTCCGATCCGCAGCAAGTATATATTCACCTTCATAACCGCTGAAGCAGATGGTGATGTATTGTCCGCCGACAATCACACCTGTGGAGTTGACTTCGTCACCTCCGAAGAATGCCGACAGATCCTCCTCAAATACAATATGTCCCTCTTCTCCCACTCCGATTATCTCGGAATCTGAAACCGCAAAACACATAAAGTCCGTGGGTGACTGATAAAGGTACATACCTGCCGGGATTTCCGTCTCAATGCTTTTTCCTCCGGAAAGAGGATAATACTCGGTTCCTTCTTCGCCGCTTACAAGAAGTCCCTCACTGCCGCAAAAAGCCACTTCGGAAAAATCACCGGTCTTCCCGGTCAAAACAAGTTCTGCGGTATCGATATCATATACATAGAATGAAAAAGCATCGTTTAAAAGAATATATTTTTTGTCATATGAGACCTTAAAATCATATAACCAGGCTTCCGCTTCATAATCGGCCGCAGGTAAAAATTCTTTCGATACATCATATACTCCCGATGCCTGATAAAGTGCACTGAGAGCCGCAGCGTTGTAATCCCCGTCCTCCGGCAGAACGCTTCTTACCGCATATATTGCATCAAGCCTTCTTCCGTCTTCGAGAAGCTGCCCGGAAACATTTGCCATTGATACGGCAAGATTATTCTTTATTGTTACGTTCTGTTTACTGATCTTGATCAGCGCGATCGCTGCAAATATCGCAAAAGCAAGAACAGCCGCACCGATGCTTCCGAATACCGCCGCCATACGACGGAGCTTCTGTTCACGGTGTCGCTGTCTGAGTTCATCATAATTAAGCCCGAATATTGCGGCGCAGATCTTGATCACCGCGATGTTCATGGCTTTTATTATTTCCTTTTTATTCTCACCCCTTGTATCTGCCGCAAGGGGCTCGACTTCACGACGTACGGTCACGGTTTTCCCGTTTTCATCCGTCATCTTTACATCGTCATAACAAAGTATCTCTGGGAATGAATTAACAGGCTCATCCTCCGCAAGCACCACAAGAATATGGTCTCTGGTATGAGTCTGCAAAAAGACTTCTATCTCCTTCATGCACCATCTCGACTGAGGATAGCGGGGCGTGCATATGGTGATAAGGTAGTCTGAATTTTTTAATGCCTTGCTGATGGGATCCGAAAGATCTTCGGAAAGAGGGAGTTCATCAACATCCCTGAAGACTCTCTCTATCCGTGTTTTGCCGCTTTTAACTTTGGGGATGACTGATCTTGGGAGCTTAAAATTCTCCAGCTTTCTGTGCAGATTCTCCGCGATAAAGCTGTCAAGCTCGCTGTGTCTGTAACTTATAAACGCGTCATAATGTAAATCTTTCAGTTCTTCCATAGAATCAATTATCCGATCTTTTCAAATTCCATTCCGTTGCCGTAGTCTTCTACGTCATCAAACCAGATAAGATATCATCCTGAATTCCTTCATCGGGAATGCATACAGACTCCCAGATCTCGCCTTCCTGATCATAGAAGGTATACCAGTAGCTTTCCGTATCATCGGGATTTATCTCGGTAGTAATCTCAATTGTACCATAAAGAGCTCCGCCTCCGGCATATTCAAGTGTGAATGCACCATCCTCATCTATGACCAGCGTTCTGGAATCGAGAGTATCAGCCTCATACCATGTTCCCACAAGTGCGGCGATGTCACCTTCTGCGAGAGGCTGTGATTCAAGTTCGGAATCATCCGGCTCGTCGATTTCCGTCTGTACATCAACAACGGGGGTTACGTCAGCATCTGCATCCGCCTGAGCCGCATTACCGCAGCCTGCAACAGCAAAAAGTGTGCAAAGGATTGTTGCCAAAACAGTTTTCTTTTTCATAATTAATTATACTCCTTTTTCAAGTGGCTTCTGTTTCCACTCTCGTATCAACATAAGGTCCGGGCGCGTCGTTTCTTACGGCCCATGCAAAGTAAAGCGTGAGGATCACCATTACGGCTCCCACTGCAATCATGACCGAACCCAGGATAATAAGGATGCGTCTGTACTTCTTTTTGATCGCAGCGCCGACAACCACCAACGCTATTCCGGCTACTGCAAGTAATACAAAAAGTATCGTCATATCCTCACCTCCTTATGCAGGACCGAATCAATCGGGATCTCCAATATATTCAAACTCATTTCCGTACTCATCATATATGGAGACAATATCATAGGTATACTCATCGATCTCGCCACCTCCGTTGGGTGTCGTCAGGATCGTCTCGCCGTCAAAATAGTAGGATCCATATCCCTCGTTGCCTCCGTCGGAAGACCACTCATATGTGCCGTTTTCATAGAAAATATAAGTATAAGTGAAAGGTCCTGATTCACCTTCATACATTCCGGCAAGTTCGGCATTAAGTTCGTTATCCGCATCGTCATTATAAACAGGCTCGGAAACGGCAAACTCATCAAGTATCCACTGTGCAACGGTATCGTCTGTGGTCTGTCTTCTGAGACCGTCAACGCTGTCATACAGGATATAATCCGTATCAAAGTTCATAAGTTCTTCGGTCTCTCCGCTGTCATAGGTAAGCTGGGCATATCCCGCATCATTGACAACAAATGTTCCTTTCTCGAGATATCCGTTATCCCTGTTGCAGTAAAATACCGCATCGTGGGTAAACAGATACCATATCATAGGAGGATTCTCGCTTCCCTCCCAATAGCCTATGAATTCTGTCATGGCGCGGCCGCTTGTTCCGTATCCTCCTTCACTGGCGGAACCGCCTTCAGAATCACCATCGTTGTTTTCTCTGTAAAACTCGGTACCATCCTCAGCAACAAGCGCATCTCCCGTATAAGACAGAATTGTCAGCTCATCGTCTTCGGACGTTGCCCATACTTCCTTTCCGTCAAAAGAATATGTTCCGGTCTCCTGACGTCCGCCGTCCGACCAGAAGAAATATGTTGCGTCATCATAAAAATCATATCCGATGGTGGCAAGTTGGGTTTGCGCAACCCAGTTTCCCTCAACCAGGTCATAGAGATCCATTTCACCGGTAGCAGTGTAATCATCATCAGGAATGGGAACCACATCTGCTCCGCCGCCTCCGCATGCGGTAAGACCAAGTACCATGATTCCGGTAATTGCAAATGCCAATAACTTTTTCATAATTATTTCCTCTCAGAATGGATGTGAAACAGAAAATGTGAGAAACGATCAAACCGTCAATTATAGAATTAATCAGTTATTCTCCCGTATTCCCCACATATTGCCGTATAGAATTATATTATGCACGGAGCGTGTACATAAGATACTAAAAGTATACTTTCGGGAGACAACAAAAAAGGAAGCCTTGCATAGGCTTCCTTACTGTTATAAACGTGAGACACGAGGGAATCGAACCCTCGACAACTTGATTAAAAGTCAAGTGCTCTACCGACTGAGCTAGTGTCTCAAATACAGGGCTAGCGGGATTCGAACCCACGAGTGCAGGAGTCAAAGTCCTGTGCCTTACCGCTTGGCGATAGCCCTACGGCCGGCTCGAACGCATTGCCTGCGGTCAGAAAAAACGCCTATATGGCGTTAGGGTGGGTAGAGGGACTCGAACCCTCGACCTTCAGAACCACAATCTGACGCGCTAACCAACTGTGCTACACCCACC
>JAEEGK010017540.1_pt1 | contig 15598 bp, 14 predicted proteins | sample 8958771 | NCBI WGS metagenome assembly JAEEGK01 (sample SAMN16246547, study PRJNA631951) | gut metagenome | biome: gut microbiome; feature: rumen; material: SC-attached | host: Bos | place: Iran: Karaj | collected 2018-10
TGGGCAGCCTCCTGCCAGTCGATATCTATATAATTGTACGCGAAGACAGCGCAACCTACAGGTGATACACCTACGGCCTTGTCTTCCATACCCATCTCTTCGATGACTTCGGCAATGAGCTTATGCACCACACCATGACTACAGCCTGGGCAGTAGTGCATATTGTTGTCGTTCATCAGCGTCGGCTTCTTGCAGACGATGTTCTCTGGTTGAGCGATGCTCTTCCTCAATTGCGACTCGGCATAGTTGGAGCGAGCTCCACTCTGCTCTCGCTGCTCATTCGGTTGAACTATTTGATTTCTATCCATAGCTTACATGACCTTTTTAAGTGCATTAACAATTTCTTCAGGATCAGGAACGATACCACCAAGACGTCCGAACTGCTCAACGGGCACAGCACCGTTCACAGCGAGGCGGACATCCTGTACCATCTGTCCAGCATTGATCTCAGCTACCAAGATTCCCTTCACCTTCTTAGAGAGTGCAGCAATCTGCTTCTCTGGGAATGGGAACAGTGTGATAGGACGGAACAAACCGACCTTGATACCCTGCTCACGAGCTATCTCAACGCTCTTTTCAGCGATACGGGCAGCAGAACCAAATGCAACGATTGCATACTCTGCATCGTCCATCAGCGTCTCTTCGTAGCGAACCTCGTTCTCCTGAATCTTAGCATATTTCTCCTGAAGAGCGATATTACGCTTCTCCATAGCCTCAGGCTTCAGTTCGAGCGATGTGATGACCACACGCTCACGGTTCTTTGGCTTACCAGTAGAAGCCCAAGGACACTGCTCAATCACCTCAGCATCAGTACGACGGGGCTTGAAAGGAGGCAGCACCACCTTCTCCATCATCTGACCAATGACACCATCGCTCAGAATCATAGCAGGGTTGCGATACTTGAATGCCAACTCAAAGGCGAGGTCTACGAAATCAGCCATCTCCTGAACAGAAGAAGGAGCCAGAACAATCACCTTGTAGTCACCATTACCACCACCACGCGTAGCCTGGAAATAGTCACCCTGCGAAGGCTGGATAGTACCCAGACCGGGACCACCACGCTGAACGTTTACAAACACACCAGGCACCTCGGCACCAGCCATATAGGTAATACCCTCCTGCATCAGTGCGATACCAGGAGACGAACTAGAAGTCATGGCTCGCTTACCAGCTCCGGCAGCGCCATACACCATGTAGATACTGGCCAGCTCGCTCTCAGCCTGAACCACCTGCATACCAGTGGTCTCCCAAGGCTTCAATTCAGCCAGCGTCTCAATCACTTCACTCTGCGGAGTAATAGGATAGCCGAAATAGCCGTCGCATCCGCAACGAATAGCAGCGTGGGCAATAGCCTCGTTGCCTTTCATCAATACAACTTCTTTCTCTTCTGCCATAGCTTACTCCTCCACTTTTTTACGATACACGGTGATACAGCCGTCTGGGCAGACGATGCCACACGAGGCACAGCCCACACAGGCCTCCTCGTTGACAGCCTCCACATACGGATAACCGTGCAGATTCACTTTATTGGCCAATGCGATGACCTTCTGAGGACATGCAATGATGCACAATTGGCATCCCTTACAACGCTCAGTATCCACCACGATGGCGCCCTTCAATTTTGCCATAATATAGTTGTTTAATGCATTATTACTAACTAAATTGGCTGCAAAGGTACGAATAAGTGCGCAAACCACCAAAAGAAAAACGCATTTTCTTTCGCTTTCACCTAATACCTTATTATATTTAAAGGACACAAAGGAATAAATATGCAGTTTTATGTCAGATCAGAAGTGTCTGTCACCACCCCACCCAGTCCTATGGTCATTTTGAGTTGCCATTATCTCTATTCTTTCTTGCTATAGGTCCTATTCTTATTCCCTCCATGTGGTTCCAAATAACCGAACTCAGTAAGTTGGCGCAGATAGCGTTTGGCTGTTGTAGCATTAAAGCCAAGATGATTGACTATTTGTTCTGTGGTGAATTCGTCCTTATCGGCCACAAATTCCAGAATATCGACCAGTTTCTCTGCCAAAGAAGGCTTTATCGACCATTTATCGACCATTCCCTTCTGTAATGCCGTTTTATCGACCATTTTCTCCGATGTGGATTCAATATAGTGGTCGATATCTGCTTTCAGATGTTGACAGTGATGACGGGTCATACAATTAATAAAAATGCTGATGTCTTCGTGCTCGCGAGTATCTATCAGAGCCTGAATATACTCTGCTTTATCCTCTTTCAATACCTTTGTCGGCAGTACATCGAACTCCATTTGCAGCAGATTCATCAGCAGACGACAGGTACGTCCGTTGCCATCAGCCCAAGGATGGATGGTCACCAACTCGAAGTGAGCCCAGAAACTCAGTTCGTAGATGGCAGCAATATCGTTAGCATCAATAGCCTTTCGCCTACGATTCAATTCTTCGCAGAAAGCAGCCAGCCGTGCAGGCACTTTCAAGTATGACATATACGACTTGCCTCCCAATCCTGCTGTAACATTCAGTTTGCGCAGTTCACCCTTAGCTGCGGAGAAATCTCCGCCAGCAGCGTGGTACTCACTCCCTGTTCGAGCCATCACCTTCGATGCCAGCAGAACAAGCCAGTCAACCGTAATAGCTTCATGCTGCTTGATCCACTGCATGCCATAGTCGTAGGCGGCTTTCAGGTCGAGGTTCATCATCTGCTCCATCATGGTGCGCTTACTGCTGGTGATGCCCTCGTCGAACAGCAGTTGCGCCTCCACCTCCGTCACCGTTGAACCTTCGATGGCCGTCGAGTGCGTAATGATGGAGTACAGATAGAACTTCTGATAGTCTATCTGCTCTGATATACCCAGCTCCTTATGCCGCTGGAGCAATCGTAACAATAAGTCTTTATCTTCTTTCGTCATATTTCGTCTGTAAAAATACAAATTATATTTCACATTAGCCATTAGACTTCATACATCCGACATCTTTCAGCCATATTCCTCTGCAAAGATACATCTTTTTTATTAATATAGTATACAAAAAGCAAAAATGTTACAACTCTTTAGACTTTTTCTTTTTCATACGATTCTTTTCATAATGCTTTTAATATTAGTTGGTTAATAATAGTTGATACGCTTAAGCCTCGCAGAGATTTGCAGGGCTTAAGTGCGTTATACGACTCACAGGACCTGTCCCTGCGAACAATGGACGATTCCAAGAAGAACTTGAAGGATTAAGCGCACACAAACCACTATGTTATAAACTACAATGCCATGACTTACAAAGAAAAAGTGTTGAGAAAAGAAAATAATCATCCTTCAAGTTCCTATTGTTAATATAGTAAGGTCTGTCGTAAAAAACAAGTCATTGGACGAAAAATTATTTATGCATCCCTAAAGTCTGATTTTTCATCTGGAGCTGCACCATATAAAAAGAGAATGAGCCTAAGTGCCCATTCTACTTGATTGTTTAGTCTGGAGTGACCTTATTAAATAAGAGTATATAATCTCAATATATTTAAGAAAAATCACCTCTTTATATTAAAATAGATATATTCAGGATGCTCTCCAAATAAATAATGTACTACATTACATAGCCATACGTCTTTATCAATTAGTCTCTTCTTCATCATGCTCCAACGTTAATAATTCCTGTTCAATTAGATCCTCCATTTCTTGCACAAACATTAGTTGCTCAGAGATAACCAGTTTAATTTTGCTAGAAACATAGTCCTCAATATCTGGGATAGAACAAAGTATCTGGAATGATAATTTATTATTCAATCGTAGCAAATTTTCTTTTTCATGTGTTGTGTAGAAGAACTTTGACTTACAATTAAAATTGAGGTCATTTACCAGATTTTTTACATAATCGCAAGTCTCTTCATCACTTAAATTTACTTGATACGAGTTTGGAAACCATATATCTACGTCATAACTATCGTTTGTAGCATTAGCCATAAATTTGCATTCTAAGAATTTGAATATAATATCATACATAGGACTAATACTTTTTCGTATCTTATATTGGCATCCCAACTTAACCAGAGCTTCAATAAATAAATCTCTTGTATGGTAATTCTCTTTTTTTCATATTACCAACTATATTTGCTTTTTATTTGTTTAGTAACTTCTTCATCTATTTCTTCTCTATTAAGTGCTGATAAATATCCTCTGAATACAGTTTAGGTGCTCCCTGAAATGGTACATCTGTAAACTTATAATGCAGGTGGGGCTTGTAATAATCATATTTGACCTTACACCATTCCCCTTCTATCTGTTTATAGTCATAAACCTCTAATACCTCTGCATCCCATTCCCATTGTGGACATAATCGGCCATCCAATAGCAATTCTTTTCGCTGAGGGTCTTCAATAACTATTGTCTTTATAGATCTTTGCTTAAAGCATTCAAACATCACATCTCCCTTATGAACTTTTTCAAGATCACTAAAATAAATACTAGAATTAGCTTCTAAAATTATGCCCATCATATAGTTTTTTTATTCAGTTCTAATCATAGATGCAATCTGGATTAACCTCAGAAGGTGCGTACCATATTATACCGTATTTCTCTTTGAGAATCCTTTTCTTCTCAGCCCATATCCAATGGCAACTACCAAGTCTCATGAACAAGCGCACTGCATGTATAGGTTGGTCTAACTCTAATAACCTCTTTGCTTCCTTAATCCTGTTAGACTTCTTTCTAAGGTACAAATCATATTCAGTAGGAGCATCAAACTCATCATCAAAAGTATCTTCGTAATCACCATGTTCTGCCAAGTATTTTTCTGCTTGCTGAATACGTTCTAAGGCAAACAGTCTATATACTTCATTATCCACTTCCTGCTCTATCTTCTGGAACTCAGGAGATTGCTCTAAAGCCTTGTTATGCTCTAGATACTCTATAACTGTACCACATTCTCTTTCCATATTGTTCTGAATTAAGCTACCATCATTAATAAGGTGATAAATAAGTAGAATTTACGCATAATTACATTTTCATTACTGCTATTATTTTATTAACTTCATCTATCATATATGGGGTAGTAAGAACTACTGGTAAGTTTAAATTTGGATGCAGGACTACAAGTCTTGATTCCTTAACTCTAATCCCATAATTCTTTTCTAATATGTACCTATAGAAACTCAGTTGGAGAGTATAATGCCAGTAATCAGTATTTGGTACGTTTTCTATAGGCTTTAAACCATACTCGTCAAACTTGTTTTTTGTTATGGGTTGACCACCTTCAACTATCTTCTCACTTCTTTTCCAATCGTATAGGATGTACTCACCATTAGAATGGTCAAGCATATCAACCACACCAACGATGCCACTATCTTCGTCATATATTGCCCATTCACTTCGATATGGATTTAAATTATATGAGGTGGCAAACTGTTTGAATAAGGTATAGTCTTTATCATCTGTTTGTACTTCCTTATGATGATAATAATCGTCAATTCTATGGTGCAGTAAAGTACCTGCCTCAGACGATTCTTTTCCTTTCCTATCCCATTCTTCAAGTAACTGTTGGGGAGTTTTACCCATAAGCGGTGCTTTTATCCCAGCCCAATATTCTGCATCAAACTTGGGAAAGAAGTTGGTGATGACACTAGTTGTTCCTATCAACTTGTGATTATTTAAATAGTAATGTGAATTATCTTTGCTAATATAAGAATCTCGACTACAGGAATTTTTTACGTTGTAATCCATTTTACGTTCTTCTTCCTCTTTCTCTTTTTTTTCTTTCTCTAAACGACTTATTCGTAACTGATTCTCTAACTTTTGCTTTTTCTCATATTCATTTATTATTGTCGAGCGAATGCTGTTTAATAACAGAGCAGGGAATTTGATTGAATTTGCCCATAAACCTATTTGAAGTTCTCCATATAATTCAGTATTCATCCGCTCGTCTATCAAATTATTATTTAAGGTAGTATTATCAATTACTCTATCTTCAAGTAACTGATTTAGTAAATTAGCCCAAATTGGGAACGTATAGTTTTTATATCCAAAAGCTAAATTACAAACAAACTCATCATACATAATAGTTTTTGATTGTACTCCAGTTTGCAACAATTCACGGTATGGTCTATCTATTAAAGCGTAATCGCATCGATAACACCACTCTTCTGGCACATAAGTATCAAATAGACTGCAATTTTCTCTAATTCTTGTTACAGCCGTTATTGGTTCGTTGGAATTACGACAATAAAATTTTGTACCACTACTCGTTTCCTTTAGTAAGAAATTTTTAAATTCGGGATGGCTCCCAAAATCAAGTTCATTTATTGATTCCAGAAGAGTAAAGTCTTCCATTGCTTCTAGTAGTTCACATTCATCACAAATGAGTCTATTCCCACTTGCAAATTTGAGAATATCACTTCTAAATAATTCTAAGTACTGTTCTGGGAAAAGATTTAGTTTTATTGAGTGGTTGTATATGATACTTTCATTAAAGTGGTCATAACCAATAACAGGATGTACATTTTTAACAGAAAAAAAACTACCATACAATTTATTTTCAAGTCCTATAGTAGCATTAAGAAAATGAACCTGTAAGCGAATGCCATTTACTATACGTTCCCACTGATCATCTCGTTTCTTAAATAAAAACAACCTCCTAATTGTGCCTATAGGAGAATATTTTTTACCAATTACCTCACCAGGGACAATCTCATTAATCGCTTGTGCGATATTTTCAGCATTTATAGGTTTGGGCTTTTTTATCATAAATACAACTTTAAAAAAATTGCAGTCCTATTAGAATACGCAACAGGCTGTAAAATATATACCACAAAGTATAATACTTATGACTACGTATCCAAATGCAGGTGTTATTATATCAAGCCATGCTATAGCAAATAGTAATACCCCCATGATTATACCTATCCAATTCATTTCATTTAAATCTCTATCATGTTTCCAACATGATATTAAAGAGCCTAATCCGATAACAGTAAAGCATCCCCCAAAAAGGTTTGAACTCACTGTCGCAGGTATACCAGAGCGACTAAGAATATCAAACATCCAAGCACCGCCTGCAAAAATTAATGATGATATAGATGGTATGAGAAACAGAACGATTATAACCAAGAAGATTAGCCCATATATAGAGTGGCCCCCAAAATACGTACTATTATCATCTTTAGTGTCTCTCCATATATCCATTTCTGCGAGGAAAGTAAGGACAAGGACAATACCCCAATAGTGCCACGAAACGTCCCAATTGAAGGTGTCAAAGAAACCGATATTATTCATGTTGGACTTTGCCCAATCCATCTTATTGGCTATATAACCAGCACAAAGAAAACCATATCCCCACAATACATATATAACCCTCACTATGATAGCGATGAAGAATGGACTAAATATAGACAGAATACGTTTCTGCATACCCCCAATATAATGCTACCAGTTCCCAAGATGTATAGCAGATTATTATATTAAGAAGCATGGGACTGCTGAATCTATCTCACTGTGGCTCTGGACTGCCAATCATCAAATAAAGACAACAGCCCATGCGTGAGATATATTAATTATATAATAATCCCACCATGAGCATACTGTCATTACCCTTGATGATTGAAATTGTCCAGATTTCAGTGAAGGATAATATCCATTTGCTCCTGTTATTATGTGAGCCCTTTATAACGCACCACTTCTCATTGTGGTACTTGAAACTCATTGGCAAAGATAGAGATATTTTTTCATATAACAAGTGTTTTTATTCAAAAACAGCATTTTTGTGCATCATTTTTAATAATCTACCTTACATACATACAAAAAAGAGGATAGAGTTTGCGCTCTATCCCCATCTATGGAGGCCAAATGAATGGTGCTTCACGTAATAGGTCTAATTTGTCGCCTATAGCAAAGAATCCTTCACCATGTCTATATTCCAAGAACTCTATTTTCCACGGATTTTGCTTAACTTCATATCGAATAAATCTTAATCCCTTATAGCATCCTTTGTCAATTGTTTGGTCTTCTATAACATCAATTGCATTAATGTCGATGTAGCACCGTCTTGTGAAGACGTTTAATAATCTGATTCTATACCATGCTTCACGTTTTATTCCCTTCTTCCTATTTGATAAATAACAAGCGGCTGCCAATGCTGCATGAATTTGATGTATTAGGCTGTCAGAAGGGTATAGCTTTACATACTTTTCCATTTTTCTAGTAATTTAAGGGGAACACTCCGTTTTAATTTGGAATGTCCCCCTGTAAGTTTTTATTCTATGAACCATTTATATTTGTCATCAGTACCAATCAATGCAGAATTGATTCCAAGTGCAATTTCTGCTGCATTAACTGTTCTATCCAAGAAAGAATCAATGTATGATGACTTAGTTGAGCCATTAAGAAGGTTGTAGAATTTCCAAAGGTCAATGTCATTGCCATAACTGCCGAAATCTTCATCATTTATATAGGATTTCGCAACGTTGTTAAGTTGGGTGTCAGTTATAAGCATTTGAGGGATGTTTCTTTGTAGTCTTAATGGTAGATGTTGCCAAAGTCTAGCTTTTCCTATTATTTGACAGAATTGATGTTCAGATAGATAGGAATTGCAGAGTTGTTGCATCAAATGAATTTGTTTTGCAGGATTGAAGCCGTGGTATAGGTCAAGAATCTGCTTATATAGTTCATTTGTGTTGCTTGCTCTTAGATCTGCTTTGTAGCCATCAGTGAAAATGCATAAATTGCAGCATACGGTGTTTTTAAATCCGATTGCAAGTTGGAAAATGTCAGGCACTTTCTTAGAGAATAGATTTTGTCTGTTGTATGCTCTTACGCCAACAATTGAGAGGTAAAGCCTGTTGCCGTTGATGTCCTGATATATTGTAGGAACATCAATAGAGAATGCGCAACGCTCAAAGTACTGAGTTTTGTCACTTTCTAGTAATTGGTTTGCAGGCTTGTGAATAGCAGAAGGAATACGTCCCTTAATAATGTGTGAACAGCGGATAATAGGACTTTCCACTTGTTCACCTCTAAAGAAGTCTTTTGTGGCTTCTCCTACTGTTTCAATAAACAGCGGGTGACTCAGTGTAAGTTCATTGTCCTTTGCAAATACGGGAGTAATGCAGTCGTTCTTTAGTTGGTCTAAAGTTACCTCGACTGTGTTAGCTTCAATGAAATGCTTTGTTAACTTGACGTTGTTTACTCGCATCTCATCCACCGGCTCGACAATCTCAGCATCTGAGAAGTCGAATCTTTTACCGTTCTGAACGGTAGGCAATAAGATTTTCTCCATAATAATTGAAATTAAATTGTGAATAATAAATGAAAAAAGGGATTGCCTAATATTTTTATATTAAGCATTCTTTTTCTTTAGGCATCGGTGGAGGGACTGAAGGGGTAGTCTTCATTCACGCACATGTCTTTCTAAAAACATTTCAGGAGCATGAGGGAGGGGGGTATGAATGGTTGAGGCTATATATTATATGTAAGGTGTCTATAGGTGATTTTTAGTATTACTGTTTGGTGAAGAATCATGTGTTAGCTGCTAATATTGTGTGTTTTTGGTAATTCCATATTGAAATTGTCAGTGCTATAATATGCACATAAAAAGAGAGCCAGCCCGAATTTGGAAAATGTCCAAAAACAGGTCTGGCTGTCCGCTACAACGTCTCGCAAATATTTCGAGCACAGGTGGTTTCCTTGTTGATTTTTATCTTATGGGTGACTTTTTTACGGAAGGGTATATAAAATCATTAATTCTACCAAAAAGTAGCTAACATTCAAATTTTCGAGTTAAAAGCAAATATCCTTTACTATTCTTTTTATTCTTCTCGACTGCCGTAAAGTATTCACGTATATTCCCACTTGTTACTGCTCTTGGACGGGGAATCTCCATCTTGGTATATATCTCATCAAGATTAGTCTTGATATATTTCCTCGAATACCAAAGTCCTTCCTTGAAACGTAAATTGATAAGTTCGAGTACATCTCTGCTGCTTGATTTCTCCCGATGGCACTTAATAATTATGGCTTCTTTAATTTTGGTGACAGAATATTTATATTTTTCAATATCCGATTTTCCTATCTGGTCATAAGCATCAACAATAAATGCATCTGCGGTTCGGAGGTCTCTTTTATACTGCATATCAGCTTCTGTCTCACATTCTCCTAACATTTCAAGCTGCTCAACAATTCGCTTTCGTTTCTCTTTAAGAGAAATGGATTTGTCTTCTATTCGAAGTCGCTCAAAGTCTCCAACTTTAAACGGCTTGATGTTATCAAACTTGACATTAAAATGTTTCCCCTGTTCGTATGCTTCAAAGAGACGTTTAGAGCCGCCATAATAAACTTTTGTCAATTCCTCATCAATGTAGTTGTCGATTTTGAAATAATTCACTTGTCCATCTTCTTTGAGGAACTTTTTATATGGAAGAACTTGCAGGACATCATAATATGCTGCACGATATTCGTCAGTAGGAGCATCCTTATAAAATGTTGTCATGGATTCATAAATACTCTTGTCACATTCGCATTTGGCTTGAAAGAATAGCCTAGCATGATATGGTATTCTATAATCGTAATTACTTATATGTGTAAAAGATGAGACGCCATTTCGGAAACGTCCAACCACCTGAACTGAATCCGTGAAGGGGTCAAACATAGTCCATTGTGCAATATACACATCTGTTAACATTAGTACATTTGGTTGCTCGTCCAATTCGATGTCAAGTGCACTATAGAATCGGCTTGTCATCCAGTTAACCTGTTTCATTTTTGCATTATCCCAATCTTCATATGCTGCCTTAAATTTTAGCTGCTTCAATTTATCCACACTCTTTTCTGAGCAAAAGACAGCTGATTGTTCAACCAGACTCAGTTTATTCATCAAGGCATGAATCATATCGGTGGAGTTAATGAATATAAACAGAGGCTTTTCAGCTTTAAGCATGGACGAGATAACTCCCTTAAAAACTTGTAAAACATTGTTGGTCGTAAGTAAGTTCAATTCATGTTTGTAGTTGTAAGTCGGTTCAATCTTTATCTCTTTAAATGATTTGAAACGAGGATCTGTTAATTCGGTAATAGGGGTTGCCGATACCATCGCCTTATTCTGACATTCAAAAAACAAATCCATTGGTAGAGTTATATCCTGTCTGTAATCACAGTCCTTTGTTAACTTCTCGCATTCATCGAATAACACGAAGCACTCGAAACGAATATCTACATCCATTTCTTCTAAAGCATCCAGCACTTTAGGGAAACTTTCAGGAGTAGTCATAATCTTAATGAACTTTCCCTCGCGTCTTGTTTTTTCCAAATACTTAACTATATCCTTCTGAAATACACCCTGATACACACCTTTAAGATTATCATCCTTATGCTTCGCTTGGGCACATTTCCCATATATAACAGGACGGTTAGGCTCAACTATAATCGAATTGCGATGAGTCTTAATTTCTGTATAAGTTGCCCCGCAGCCGGTGACGGTCTTATTCAGAATAACATTCGTTGGTATCTCTGGCAGCACCTCATTCAGACGTTGAGGCTTGCCATCTATCATGCGTAACCATATATGAGTAGTATGTTTCATAATCGAATCTTTAAAATGGATGGGGATATTTCACCCCATCCGCTGATTAATACTAAATGATTTGATTGTTCTCTCGCAGGTAGTCCATCAGTTCCTGAGTTCGATTCACACGGAAGATAATCTTCCCTTTCATATATGATATGCTCGCAGTTACCTTGTCCGCATATTCTCGAAACTGAGGAACATACTGCAACATCACACCGCCTTCAACGAATTGTTTCAGCACCATCAATTGAAAATCCGCACCTTCATCAAGTTCGTCTGGTTCACTCTGGCACTTCTCGAAAGACTCATAATTACCTGTTCTTAGATAATGCAATAAACTTTCGAAAGTCTCAGAGGAAACATCATAACGGAATCCTGCTACTGTTCGGCTCTCAGCCCATACACTAGGATGATTGTCTTTGCTTGTGAATAACTTGAGGTCGATTCTCTCGCCTCGCTTCATCATAGAGAGCAACTGTTGAAATGCTCCCTCATTGTCATACTGTGCAACCGCTTGAGCGGGTTGGAACGTAAATGTAAATTTCTTTTTGTTCATAATCATATTATTTTAATTGTTTATATTACGCATGGCGGCCACCGTGCATCATCCATTACAGATTATGTCTGTCTCCGAATGATGCCGCAAAGATATGGTGAAGAACCATTCAAAAAAATAATATGAATTATTTCACTCCTTTTTTAACAATTCGTCTATAATATCATCTGGTAAAGTATAGAAAACAGTATCTTTCCCGTTACTCAAATAAACTTTATCCCTATCAAGCATTTCCCCAGAAAGCGAAGAATCACTTATCACTTTACTAAAATCATTGTTATTTGCCATGTCAGACCAAAGACCAAAGGCTTTTATTATTTTTAGAATATCTTTCCTTTGTTCTTTTGAAACATTCTTATAACTGAAATTAAAATTTACTATTTCTTGATGTATATTAGCCTTCTGTAGAGCAAGGAGAATCAACAATTTCGATAATCTATATATTAGTATCGAAATATAATCTCTTGTATGAGCCTTAAACAGATAGTCTTTAGCATTTACAACCTTACAATCTATTTTACCTTGCTTTGAGAAGTCCGAAATACGCAAAGATTTGATTGCCTCAATGATACAATTATGCATCATCTTCCCATAGGAATCAGACTTTTTAAATTTTGAAGTTACTTTTTTTCCAGAGCATTTGCTTTCAAAGTCTATCTCCAAAAAGTCCGATGGAGAATATTTTGCTTTAAGCCAAACATAGAGAGAAGGAGAGTAAACTACTTTTATTGGATATGCAAATAGATTATAGCAATTAAATAACATAAAATAGTACATCTTGTCTTCGTCAATATCAGTCTTTAGTTGATTGTCACCACGCAAACTATACAAATACTTTTTGTAAGGCACACCAACATATTCTACAGCCTTGTCAAAATCAAAACTGCTTTTATCAAATTTATCTCCAAATAATAATTTTAGATACTCTTCCATAATAAAATCAAAGATAACAAAAAAACTCCGCCCAAAAGAATTTGGATGGAGTTTTTAACTATTTATAAGAGATTCTGCATTGCTGAATCAACTTGTTCATCATCAAATTTGCTCAAATATATCTGAGTTGTCTTAATATCCTGATGTCCTAATGCCTGTGATATGATACCTATATTTACACCAGATTTCTTTAGTACGGTGGCAAATGAATGACGAGCAACATAGGTTGTGACATCTTCTTTTATATTCAATTTGTCAGCAATCTTATGAAGCTCCTTATTTATCTGGTGACACAACTTTCGGACTCGGTTAAACTTCTGCATTGGAGTAATATGTTTTCGACTATCCAGAATCGGGAATAGGTAGCCAGCCTGTTTCTGATAGGTGGCATATTTTTTAATTATGGATCTAGCTTCATTAAGCAATACCAAATTTATCATTCCATGAGTTTTCTGCCGTTCATAAATCAATCGTCCATCTATTATATTATAAGGCGTGAGGTTAGCGACATCAACAAGTGAGATACCGCCGCAGTAATATGAAAACGAGAAAACATCATGAGCCAAGCGTGCTTTCTCGCCCATAGTAGAACAATCCATTTCCAGAATCTTTTTCACGTTCTCCTTGGATAAGGCTCGTTTCTTGGTCTTAGTGCTAAATCGGCTCAACTTGTATTCAACGAATGGACTCTTTTCACGATCAGCACATTTAGCCTCGATAGCCTTATTGTATGTGGCTCGAAGCGTGCGGAAATAATAATGCATCGTGGTATCTTCAAATTGATTCTTACGCATCCATGCTTCAAACTTGTTGCAGAAACTGACATCTACGACATTAAAAAGAAAGTTCAGCTTCTTGCCATGAAAGTTATGCAGGGTGGTACGCAGATTTAGGTAGGCATAGCTATTGCCAACCTTACCGTTATCCCTTAACTGTTGAATGTGTGAGGTTAGAAACTCTTCTAGTGTTATAGAGGCTATTCCATTTCTTTTTTCTTCCATAATAGAAGAAAGTGGTACATTCTCACCCTTTACTTTAACTTCCATCACCTTACCTTGATATTCTATTAAAGTCTGTGAGATAAGCTGCATCAACGCAGTACGATTCGGACAATTCTTCTTTGGGCAATTCTTAGCGAAATCCCAATATATAGGATTCACTGACACACCTAAACTCTTCATAGAGCGTTTACCATCCTTGGCTACTCTCACCATTATTGGAGATTCGCCATTCTTCAAAACTTTGAACTTGTTACAAATTACTGAAATTGTAGCTTCCATAAATCTTGGTTGACTTCTCGGTTGACTTTGAAAGTCACCCACCACGTCACCCAGAGTTACTTCAAGAAAGCCTATAAAAACGAAAAAAGGCCAAGAATCTTGTGATTCTCAGCCTTTCTCTTTAAGTCGGGATTACTGGACTCGAACCAGCGACCTCGCGCCCCCCAGACGTGTGCGCTACCAACTGCGCTAAATCCCGATCTAAATTAATGCTTAGCACTGACTTTTCGTCGAATGCGGGTGCAATGATGGTGCAAACCGAGTGCAGAAAGCTCGCTTTTTGCCGAGGTGCAGCCCATCTTCGCAGACGATTTATTGAAATCGGCTGCAAAGGTACACACTTTTTGCGAAACCGCCAAATTTTTAACCAACTTTTTTCTTTTAAGTTATAATATCCTAATTTCAGGGGCGTATTTTTGCTTATACCGATTATTATAAGTAACTTTGCATTCACAAAACATGAATCATACAAAATGGAACAATATAGACTTTCAGCACCGCAACGGCTTGACGCTACCGTCGAGCTGCCTGCTTCTAAGAGCATATCCAACAGGGCTCTGATCATCTACGCACTCAGCGGAGGCTCTCACCTGCCTGAGAACCTCAGTGACTGCGACGATACGAATGTGATCATCAAGGCACTCAACGAGATGCCTGAAGAGATCGACATCAAGGCCGCGGGGACAGCCATGCGCTTTATGACGGCTTACCTGAGTGTGACGGGCGGCACCCATGTGCTGACGGGAACGGAGCGCATGAAGCACCGTCCGATCGGTATCCTCGTGGATGCCCTGCGCCTGTTGGGTGCCGACATCCAATACGTGGGCGAGGAGGGTTTTCCCCCACTCCGCATCAACGGCAAGCAGCTGGAGGGCGGTCTGCTGGAGATTCCAGGCAATGTGAGCTCGCAGTATATCTCTGCCCTGCTGATGATCGGACCGACGCTGAAGAAAGGACTGACCCTGAGACTCCTGGGCAGCATCATCTCCAGACCATACATCGACCTGACGCTGTGGACCATGCGTGAGTTTGGCGCAGAAGCCGACTGGTCAGCTGCCGACACCATCACCGTGAATCCCAAGCCCTATCAGGATCGTCCCTACTACATCGAGAACGACTGGAGCGGTGCCAGTTACTGGTATGAGATCATGGCGCTGACACAGGACCAGGACGCAACAATCAGACTGTCAGGGCTGATGGACGGCTCGAAGCAAGGCGATTCCGTGACGAGATACATCTTCAGTCTGCTGGGCGTGAAGAACAAGTTTGAGACGAAGAAGGTGGGTATCCCCCAGACGGTGACAGTGGCGAAG
>JAEEGK010017548.1_pt1 | contig 15594 bp, 11 predicted proteins | sample 8958771 | NCBI WGS metagenome assembly JAEEGK01 (sample SAMN16246547, study PRJNA631951) | gut metagenome | biome: gut microbiome; feature: rumen; material: SC-attached | host: Bos | place: Iran: Karaj | collected 2018-10
TATGCAGGAGGCTGGCATCAAGAAAGGTGTGATGAACCTCTATCCGCTGATGAGCATCTGCGGTGACCATGGTCACAACGACATGGCTGGCGAAGGTGAGGACTATTGGGATGCTGAGGATGAGGAGAGCGAGGACAACAGCTGGTTTGAGTTCTTCTCCCACAAGGGTTATCAGCCCACGTCCAACCTCCTCTGTCTGCTCGAGGTTGAGGACATTCGTCAGGTCTGGATCAACCATACCAAGAACCCCGTTGAGTTGGAAGACTACTACCACTCGATGTATCCCGAAGAATAATTTTCCTTTCATAATAATATAAATAATGAGGCGCAGACGCTTTGCCATAGTCCGTTCTGCGGCACTTTGTGCGATGGTCCTGCTGGTTCCCCTGTCTTGTGCGCGGCAGGGAACCGGCAGGATCTCCCCCTCGGCTGATGCATTGTTTGCAGCCCACGACTCCGTGCTGGCTCATGCCGATGCCTTCAGCGATACCATCAGGATACATTATGCTCGTGGATTGAAGGTCGATTACCGCGATGATGGCATCCACGTCGTCATCAGCAACCCCGACCCGTCCGCACCCTATAGCGCGCCAGAGGAGATAGTCATCACTCGTCCCCTCCGACGTTTTATCTGTACCACCGCCCTCCAGCTGGGAAACTTTGAGGTGCTGGGCCTGGAGGAGTGCATCGTGGGTATGAATTCGTTGAAAAACCTCTTCTCGCCCACCATGCAGCAGCAGATGCGCGACGGACGCACTGTGCGCATCGGCAAGGAGGGCAATTTTGACGTTGAGACCATCTTTGCCACCCAACCCGACTATATCTTCGTCAGCGCCTCCAAGCACGGCGGCTTTGAAGCCATCCGTGCCTGCGGCATCCCCTTTATCACCCACCACGGCTACAAGGAAACCGACCCCCTGGGGCAGGCTGAATGGATAAAGCTGGTGGGGTTGCTGACGGGTGAGCCACGCCGCGCCAACGCCGTCTTTGCCGATATTGAGCGAAAGTATCTGACGTTGAAATCCGAAGTTGAAACGTTGACAACAAACAAGGCTACCTCCCTTCCCACAGTTGCCTCAGGTCGGCAGTTGCGCGATGGATGGTATGCCGTTGGAGGCCGCAGCTACATGGCACAGCTCTTCCGCGATGCCGGAGCCGCCTACGTGATGGCCGATAACGAGGATTCGGGCGGACGCACGCTCGATTTCGAGGCCGCCTATGCCCGCTCCGTGCATGCCGATTTCTGGCAGATTGACGGCTCGTTTGAAGGTGACTTTACTTTGGCTACGCTTGCCGCTGAAGACCCTCGCTATGCTACGCTGGATTCCTACAAAAAACGCCGCGTGTTGTTCTGCAACTTAGCCCACACACCCTATCGCGAGCTGGCTGGTGTGCAGCCCCATCTGTTGTTGGCTGATTTCGTAAAGGCTTTCCATCCAGAGCTTTTGCCCCACTATGTTCCTCAGTACTACAAATTGATGGAATAAATCTTTTGCCCATTCGAAAAGAGTTACTATCTTTGCCGCAATAAGCAGTAAAGCTATGAAGATCTATACCAAAACCGGAGACCGCGGCCAGACCTCCCTTGTAGGCGGGCAGCGGGTCAGTAAGTGCTGCGAGCGATTGGAGAGCTACGGCACTATCGACGAACTGAATGCCCACATCGGCGTACTTATCGCAGCGTGTTCGGATGAGGCCGACAAGGCTTTCCTTACCGATGTGCAAGGGACGTTGTTCGTCGTAGGTGGTTACTTGGCTACCGACACCTCGCAGCGAGACGTCCGTCCAGGCAACATTGTCACAGCCGAAATGGTGCAGGCTGTGGAAGCAGAGATAGACCGTCTGCAAGCTACCCTGCCTCCGTTGAAGCTGTTTATTCTCCCTGGGGGATGCATGGCTGCCGGTTTTGCCCATGTCTGCCGTACCGTCTGCCGTCGTGCTGAGCGCGAGATTCTCCGTCTTGCTGCCACAGGCGCTGAAGTGGATGAAACGGTGTTGGCCTATGTCAACCGTCTGAGCGACTATTTCTTCGTCCTTGCCCGAAAGTTGAATGTCGATGCAGGCTGCCCCGATGTCGTATGGCGAAGGAAAAACGACAGCCCATCGCGATGAACAAACAAATTAATCAAAGAATATATTATTGAAATCAATGAATAAAACGGGAAAGAAAGCCTTTTCTGCTTGTTTTTTAGGAGGAATACTTGTCATGATGTCCTCTGTCGGCATGGCGCAGAGTAATGCGGATTCCCTGCGGGCTGTGACGCTGAACCCTGTCGTTGTTACCGGCACGGGCACCTACCATAAGGCCGACAATAGTCCTGTGGCTGTCAAGGTTATTACGACCAAAGAGCTGCGCGACGCAGGAGTGACCACGTTGCAGGATGCTCTATCCCGTCTCACTACTACTATCACCACCCATACCAGCGGCATGGGTACGTTTGTCAACTTCGGCGGAGTGAGCGACGACTATATTGTCATCCTTGAGAACGGACGCCGTGTGAGTGGCGACGATCGTTGGTCGAAGCTCAGCCTCAGTAACATCCGTCGTATCGAAGTATTTAGCGGAGCCGCCAGCGCGCTCTATGGTAGCGATGCCATTGCAGGCGTCATCAACATCATCACCGAGGATAGCCGCGACCCTGTGGCTGCTACCGTCAGCACAAAGGTGCTGAACCACGGGCGTCTGGACCACGACATCCACGCCGACGTCACTTCGGGTGCTTTCTCCAGCCATACCACCTACGCCCGTCGTCAGGCTGATAACTGGCAAGTGAATCCTTATCAGGCCTTCGACGAGGGTGGTGAACAGGTGTTGAAGCTCACGGGGCGTCCCATGTCCACAGCCTTTGGTAGTGATGCCCTCAGCGAACGGTTGGAGTGGCGATTCAATGACGCATGGTCGGCCTACGTCCGTGGCGATGCCTACGATTACCAAACACGTCGTCCCCAAGGTGCCACTTACTTCACGCAGAAGTCCTCGAAAGACCCAGCTACCGGCGAAAAGGTCTATACCTACTCCCCCCGTACAGCCTACACCTACGACCTTCATCATCAGACGTTCACCTGGGGAGGAGGTCTTCGTTGGGTACCCAACAAGCAGACGCACCTTTATCTGGATGTTCACTCCGACTACTTCCGTTCCGATTACGACTATTGGCAGACTTCCGAGGCTGAGGCCTATGCCGAGACGCGCAAACAGACGCGCTACACCGATGGAACGTTGCGTGGCATCTTTCGTCTGACAGATGCTAACAAACTCTCGGCTGGAGCCCAGTTTGTGGGCGAAGCGCTCACGAGCGAGAGCGATGGCATCGCAGGCGAGCAAACCCGCACCTACAACCTCTTTGCACAAGACGAGCTACGTCTCTTCCACGGCTTGGAGGCTGTGGCTGGACTGCGCTACACCTATAACATTCATTTTGGCTCAGCCGTCACCCCCAGCGTAGGGCTCTTTGGCTATCTGGGTGGATTCCGTCTGCGTGCCAGCTATGCAGGAGGCTATCGTACCCCCACCCTTTCGCAGCTTTATGCCACCGATCAGGCGAAGACCACTAGCCGCTATACCCTTCCTGGCACATCGCTACGTCCTGAGCGTAGCAACTTCTGGAACGTCAACGCCGAATATACCGGTCGTTCCATTACGATTAGCGTCAGCGGATTCATCAACGATATCCGCGACATGATAAACTACCGTACCCTCACGGCAGCCGAGATTCAAGCTGATACCCATCTCACCCAGTTGGTGGAGGAAGGATGGACCACCCTGCGCCGTCGCGACAACATCGACCGTGCTACCTTGCGCGGCATTAGTGCTAATATCAAGTGGATGCTCCCTGCAGGCTTCACCCTGGGCGGAGGTTACACGTTCACCGACTCTCACGCCGAGACGAAGACGCTTGACGTAGCCTCGCAAACCTATGTTACTACGGTAAACCCTGTTGACAAGTCCGTCCGCCACGTAGGAAACGTCTTGGCCTCATGGGACAAGACGTGGGGCGACTATCACCTCTGCGTCAGTCTTGATGGACACATGCAGGGCCAGCGCTATAGCAGCACCTACGGCTATGCTCCAGGCTACAGCCAATGGGATTTGCACACCCGGCACATCATCAACCTCCCGCATTGCACCCTCGAACCCGGCTTGGGTATAGAAAACCTCTTTGATGCCTGCGACCGCTCCTATTGGAACTCCAACTTCGCCACCATCAACCCAGGCCGTTCGTTCTATGCGAGCTTCGCTTTGCGGTATTGATAATAAACAGGTCAATTAAGATAAGGGAATGAGAATCTACGTTGCAGGCATAGGACCGGGTAGCCCCGAAGACGTTACCCCTGCCGTTCAGCAGGCTATTAGCGAGAGTGATGTCATTGTCGGCTATCGGCGTTACTTCCCCTATATTACAGGGTGGCTTCGTTCAGATGCTATCTGCGTTGACACAGGCATGAAGCATGAGCAGGAACGTGCCGAGCAAGCATTTCTTTATGCTGAAGAGGGACGGACGGTATGTGTCATCTCCAGTGGCGATGCCGGCATCTATGGCATGACGTCACTTATCTACGAGATGAAACGCCTCCGCAATACCGATGTTGAAATAATCCCTCTCCCTGGGATAAGTGCTTTTCAGAAGGCTGCGGCATTGCTTGGCGCTCCTGTCAGCCACGATTTCTGCGTCATCTCCCTCAGCGATTTGATGACACCTTGGGCTGTCATTGAACGTCGCATCCGAGCCGCTGCAACTGCCGATTTCGTAACCGCTATCTATAATCCTCGCAGCAACGACCGTTATTGGCAGCTGCATCGCCTGAAAGAAATCTTCCTCCAGAGTCGTAGCGCCGACACCATAGTGGGCTATGTCCGTCAGGCTGGGCGCGAGGGGCAGCACTCCGTTGTCACCACCCTGAGTGATTTTAATCCCGACGAGGTGGATATGTTCACCATCGTTATCATTGGCAATAGCCAGTCATACACATGGCAGGGACATTTCATCACTCCGCGAGGGTATTATAATAGACTGTCAGACTGTCAGACTAACAGACTAACAGATGATGGTAAAAACAAAGAATCAGAGATTCATCTTCAATCTTCAATCTCCAATCTTCAATCTCAACAGTCTGACAGCCTGAAAGTCGGTCAAAGCATCATGATGCAGTCGTTTGCCACGATTCGTCGTGAATTACGCCACCCCGACGTTCCCCTATGGCGCTTGTGGCCCTTGCTTCATGCCATCCACACCACGGCAGATTTCCAGATGGAACGTCTTCTTTGGATGGACGAGGGAGCTACCGAACGGCTATATGAACAGATTTCCAAAGGCCGCTTAACAACCATTGTCACAGATGTCACGATGGTTGCAAGCGGCATCCGTAAAGGGGCACTCGAGCGATTAGGTATTGAAGTAAAATGCTATCTTAGCGATCCTCGTGCTGAGGCGCTTGCCCGTAGTGAAGGACTCACCCGTGCCCAGGCGGGCATTCGTGTGGCAGTCGACGAACATCCAGAGGACGTTCTTTTTGCTATTGGTAACGCCCCCACCGCCCTTCTGGAGTTATGTCGTCTCGTACGAGGGGGGAAGTGCCGTCCTGTAGGTATTGTCGGAGCCCCTGTTGGCTTTGTCCATGTGGAGGAGAGTAAGCACGCCGCCAAAACGCTCACGGCCATCCCCAAGCTTCTGATAGAAGGCCGCAAGGGAGGCAGCACGCTGGCTGCCACGCTGGTCAACAGCATCCTCACCTACGACGATGCCGCCAGCCTCATGCCCGGGAGAGACGTTTGAAAAATAGAAGAATTAGGAATTAGGAATGAGGAATAAGGAACTATGAACTGTACAATCATAGGAATTAGTGATAGCGCTACGCCGTGGTTTCCTCCCGAAGTTGAGGCTGCGATAGCCCGTGGAAATGTTTTCTCGGGAGGCCGACGTCATCGCGAAATCATGGCCTCGCGTCTGCCTGTGGGTTATAAGTGGATTGACATTACCGTACCTCTTTCCGACGTGTTCAGGCAATACGACGAGGTGTCAGGTAGTCTCGTCATCTTTGCTTCGGGCGATCCGCTTTTCTATGGCTTTGCTGCTACGGTACTGCGCGAGCGTCCCCATTGGCAATTGACCATCTATCCCTCGTTCCACTCCCTTCAGTTGTTGGCCCATCGCCTTTGCTTACCTTATCAGGATATGTGCATGGTGTCGCTCACGGGGCGACCATGGGATGCACTTGATGAGGCTCTTATCCGTGGTGAGCGTCTGATAGGTTGTCTCACAGACCACCATCGTTCACCTCTGGCCATCGCCCAGCGCATGATAGACTATGGCTTCGACCGTTATTATCGTATGGCTGTGGGAGAGCGGTGGGGCAATGCCGAATCAGAGCGAGTCGGGTGGGTTGACCTCTCAACCTTCAATCCCCAATCTTCAACCCTCAATCTTCAATCTTCAATTTTCAATCTCCAATCCGTCTCCTCTCCCAACTGCGTCATTTTGCAGCAGACGGCTGTTCGTCCGCGTCCCTTCGGGATACCTGAAAAGGAGTTCCACCTGCTCGACGGACGTGAGCGGATGATTACCAAGATGCCCGCACGGCTTTTGGCCCTGTCGTTGCTCGATTTGCGTCATCGTCATCAGTTGTGGGATGTGGGTTTCTGTACGGGCAGCGTCAGCATCGAGGCCAAGCTGCAGTTTCCCCATTTGGGGATTACGGCCTTCGAGGTGCGCCCAGAGTGTGAGGAACTGATGATGCTGAACAGCCGTCGGCACGGCACACCTGGCATCCGTACTGTGATGGGCGATGTGCTGGAAGCAGACCTTGAATCCCTGCCTCAACCTGATGCCGTGTTCATAGGCGGGCATGGGGGTAAGCTCCGCGAAATCATCCTCCGCCTCCATCCCCTCATGCCGTCAGGTGCCACGCTCGTCTTCAATGCCGTTAGCGACGACAGCTGTCGTCTGTTTGCCGATTCCGTCCATGAAGTCGGTATGACGCTTGTTTCCGAAACACGCCTCGCCATTGACAACCACAATCCGCTGGTAATAATGAAAGCGGTAATATCTTCGTGACAGATGCCAGTCCCATGTCACATTATCGCCGTAACAACATCCGGGAATTGCAAGATTCTGCCAGCGTTGGATTCGGTGAACAGCAAGTGCATGAAATCGCGCTTTTTTTGGTTGAGATCCACCTCCTTCAGCCGTTCTGCAATGACGACCTTCAGCTCTTCTAAAGATGTTATGCCTGTTTTTGCCTGCAGAAAGGGCAGATTAGGTTTGGTCTTGGAGAGGAGGAAGATGGTGTCGTAGAAGTCGCGTCCCTTCTGACGGGAAAGGATTGCGGCGAATTTCATGGCACATAACACATCCAGAGGTGGCATCTGAACTCTGAAAAAGAAACCCATCTTGTTGATGTTCGCTGGGGTGGGCAGATATTTCACCCCTTGGTCCTGCGCCTCAATCTTTATCAGAAGTCGCTCTTCCTTATGGCCCGTCATGCCTAAATTAAATAGCATCTGAGGGAAGTAGAGGTTACGGCGAAAGGCAGTCAGGTGCGGATTCGGTTTGTCGCGCGTCTCCACTTCCAGGTTGTTCTGTCGCAGGTATTGAACCACGTTGTCTGTCATCGCCATGAACTCCTGCTCACTCAGATCCTTGCAATCGAAGTCGAGGTCTTCGGAGAAGCGGTCGATGCCCTGTATAAGTCTGAGATTTATTCCACCGATGAATGCCACCTTGTTAATATAAGGCGTGGTCGTCAGATGGTCGAGTATCAGCAGCTGCAGATACTCCTTCAGCATATAACGGTCAAAGCGACTCTCCCTTGCAATGCTAGGAGGGAAAAAACTGCGTATGTATTCAATGTCAATCATCGTCTTAAGTGAAAAGTTTCAGGTTTCATGGAACTGTGAGGTCGTATACTCTCAGTAGAAGCTTAGATCTCTGTTCCAGAGTTTTGTTCCCCATTCTTGAGAGATAGTCAGAGAAGCGTTCTCGGTTGAATTCGCTTTGCATGAAGTCCTCGTCCAGACGGAGTTCTTCCATATCTTGTTCCGTCTTGTAGAACGGATTCAGGTAGAGCAAGTCGAGCAAGGCCTTTTCGGGTGTGGCAAACAGCAGTCCACGTCCGTTTTGCATGGTCTTGATCTCGTAGCCGAAATAAAGCGGTGTCTTCACGTTCTGGTAATGGAAGGTGCCGAAGTCGTTCTCGAACTTGGCCGTCTTGAGTGTGGTGACGCTGGTGACCTGCACCACTTCCTCGGGTATCATCCCATAAAACGACAGGACGCTGTGCAGGCTGATGTAGGAAGGTGCATAGATGCGGTTGGCCACATAACGTGTAAAGTCGGGCATATGGCTACATTCAGAGAAAGCATAATACTGGTTGCGCAACTTCACGAGCAGGCCTTTCCGGCACCAACGCGTCAGGTTGTTACGGTCGAAATCCTTCTCCCATAGCAGCACCTGGTTGATGTGGAAACACCCCATCGGAAGCATCCGTTCCCTGAATGTCAGATAGTCCATTACCTCATTTTGTTTCTAAAACTCTGCAAAAATAGCGATTTTTGGAAATAAAAATGCATTTATTATATTTTATTTCACACTTATCCAAGTTTTTCCTTGTTTTCTGTGCAATTTTTATCAGTTTGTTTTGCTCACCTACTTGGTTGAATATTCATCCAAATTACTTGACAAAAAATGCAACAGCAAGCAAAGCAGGGCAAAAACACCAAGCGCCGACAGGGATTCCCTGCCGGCGCTTGGAATGAATAACCCGCCGCCTCAAAACAGAAGCGGAGGGAGACAGTTGATAGTTGTTAAGTTATTCAGTTGGTCAGTTGTTCAGTTGGGACTTGAGACATGGGACAGAAACACGTGTTAGAGAGACACGTGTTAGTATGTAAATCGATTTTTCAAATAAACGGGCATTTTTGACGAAAAGTGTGACATTGCAACAAAAATAGTACACAAAAACATCCCTGCAGATTAGTATCATACGCGAAATGCGTTTTCAGAATAGCTCTCCATTCCACAGCATCTTCAGGAAGTCCAGGACGTAAATTAGCTCTTTGTCTAGTTATAGGAAGCTCCTATGGAGCATAACCTGTTGGATGATTGCGTTTTGTTATTAAACGAAAGCTCCTACGGAGCAGTCCCGAAGTCCCATGTCAAAAAACACGACCATCGTCACGAAGTTCCTCAATCCTCCTTTGCGTGGCCGAACGGTATTCGTGAGGGAAGCGCCGGTGAAGCGTCGCGACAGTCTGCTTGACGAATGCCAGGCAACGCTCCAATTCGGTCAGGACGGTGTATTCATCGTCCTTGTGGGGGTTGTGGTAACCCGCTGGCACATTGATGCAACTCACCCCGATGTCGTTCAGCGTGAGCGCCAGGATGTCGCTGGCCTTGCCTTCGGCGAGGGCGTAGCCGAAGTCCTCCAAGCGAAGCGCTTCGACGAATTCCTCGCTGGCGCAAGGGATGCCGCGCAACACGACACTCGGCTCCTCCCCGCCCCTACGGTCGGGCTCGATGACATAGAGGCTGTCGGCAAAGAAGGCCATGTCGGCGCGGTTGCTGCCGATGCAGCCCTTCTCCTCGCCCACCGACATGAAGACCTTCAAACGGGGGCATGCCTCCAAACACTGCAAGCCAACCCAGATGCCGTTTTTGTCGTCGGCACCGAGGCCCTCGCGGCGTTGGTTCTGCTCGCTCCAACCAAACAGTGTGCCTTCCTCCTCGCGCACCTCGAAGTCGTCGCTGTGGAGGGTCTGCACCTGGTCGAGATGGCAGGCCAAGGTGGGATAGCCCTCCCCTGCCCCGCCCTTGGTGATGTAGAGGTTGCCCAAGCGGTCCATCTTCACCTCGGCCGATGGCACATGCCCAGCCACCCACTGCCTCACGAAGCAGATCATCGCCCACTCGTCGCCGGTGGACGAATGAATGGCGTAAAGGCGTTCAAGCAGTTCAGTCTCCATCCTTCAGTCCCTCGTTCTCCTTGTATCCGAAACCGCCTTTCTTGAGGTCGGCCATGTCGGCGTCGGTCATGCCCCGACCGCCATCAAAGTGCTCGCTGATGAGCCGCGCCATGCGATAGGCAATGGCCAGCTTGCGGGTGTTGAAGTTCATGAGTTCCGACGAGGGACGCAGCACAAAAACATTTTTGGCAAAGTGCTTGTCCCTAATGGTGAAGCCCAGATTCTTTTTCAGCAGCGGATAGCGCGGCGAGCGGCTCATGGTCTCCAGCCCAAACTCCTCCTTCATCGTTTCGGAAAAACGGGTGACGAAGTGTTGGTAGGCCTCTGGGGCTTCCACCGTGGAGTCTGAGCCATCTTTATTAGCATCCGCAAAATGGAAATCCGTCGGATTGGTGGAGGTCTTCAGATGCTCGGCGATAATAATCACCCATTCTGTATTCGGGAACCCCTTCAAGTCGTTCAGAAAGGCTTCCCTGTTTTCGGTCTGTGCTTCCGTAGGCGGTTGGGGCGACAGGTTATAGTACGAATCGGGGTCGCTGTTGTCCACTTCGATTTCCTTGCTGATATAGTTGAAGCCGCCCATCTTGGCCATATAATAGGCAAACCAGCCGATGCCCACTTCATCCCAACTCGTTGGGCACGCCACCGTCACCTTCGACTGGCGCGTGACGCAGCACCCATACTTCCGGTTGAGTGGGAAATGTTCCACCACGAAGCGATCAGCCGCCAATTCCTCATCGCCCAACGCAGCGGTCAGGTTCTTGATCCTGAACTCGCCAAAGGCATTGCAGGTCTCGATGATGTCATCCATCGTCAACCCCTGCCGCACTTGCAGCTTGGAGACCGGCATGTTTTGCGGCACGATATTCAGCGTCTTGAAACGCTCGCCCCCTTTGTCGGGAAGGGATTCGAGGTATTCGCGGAGCGACTTGTTGCCTGAACGGTGAAAGGCCTTACTCATGCGTGTCCTGTAGTCCTTCAGCTCTTCCGCCCGCGAGTCCTTCTCGATGGCTTCCGAGAAGCCCGAGCTCAACAAGCCGATGGGCACGGCAAAGATGGCGATGCCCATGATGCCGACGAGGAACGAGATAATCCTTCCGCCCGTGGTCACCAAAGGCTCGTCAACGATCTTGCCAGGGTCGCCGATGTATTTGGCGAACGACCACACGATGGAACGCCAGCCGTTGCCCACCATCTCGGGACTGGCAGTGTGTTCCACCAGGAACAGGATGAACGAAAGCACGAGGGTGACAATGGTCAAGAACACCAGCGAGACGAACATCTCGCGCTTCTTGCTCTTGATGGCCTCGCCGAGGAAGCGGAAGGCCTTCATGTAGCGGAACACGCGGAACAGGCGCGCCACCCGCAGCACGCGGAAGACCTGGAACAGCTTGGTCGAGACGAACAACGACGGGAATGCCAGTCCGAGCCACACGGGATAGGTGGCAAGGAAGTCGATGAGGCCGTAGAACGACAAGCAATAGCGCAACCTGCCCTTAAATCCCTTGTATTTCGGGTCGATCTTGTCGGCGACCCAGATGCGCAGCGACACCTCGATAGTGAAGAAGATTTGCACGACCCAGTCGGTCACCTTCAGCACCCGCTGCCACACCGGCGGCAGTTCGAAAGTGCCCAAAAACACGGCCACCGTGCTGATCACGATCATCGTGATGATGAGGATGTCCACACAGTGGTTCCACTTGAGCGGCCGTGTACGCAGGTCTTCGTCGAAGACTAGTGCCAGTTTCTCCTTAAAAGATTGTTCTGTTTGTTCCTGTGCCATTTTGCCATCTCCCTGTTTGCTCGCAACGCATCGCGAGGTTTTATACTAATTATTAGTTTTTCACCCCACAAAGATACAAATTATCCCGAAACGCCAAACAAAAAAAGGCGCAAGCCCCTTGCGAGGCCTGTGCCAGTCGGTTCGGTTATAACCGATGTGCCATGATTATAAGCAAACGTCATACTTATGCCAAGTGTGCCAATCTATCGAAATCCAAAAGTGTTTATGGTCAGGGAAATAGCATCCCTTCCACTTTTGATTGGTATCAAAATTATAGAACTTCCCCTTTTTTACATTCACGCAAGGCGCTTCAAAACTAAGGGCATGCGCCCCATCGTTACATACATACTCCTCAACCTTATATCTTTTACCTATATGTTTCACCCAACAGTTGATCACTTCCCTACGATGGTTTTCATCGGTACAGTTCATAAAACACGCTCCACTATAGATGTAGGCGATGAAATTATCAATGGTTTCTTTTGGAATTATTTTTTCCACTGGACCGTGCGGCAACTCCGGCAGGTTCTCGTTGTCGACCGAAGTCGATGTGGTTTGTCCCGTGTCCTTGTCAATCTTAATGATGCAAAAGTCGTCGAAATAGACTTCGTAATAGTCTTCATGTTCCCACACAAACTCCCATTGCTCGTAAGGATTGTCATCTTGGACAAAGTCAAAAGTGATCACATTCCTTTGCCTTCCTCCCAACAATTCATAAATACCTTGCTTGCAATCGCATCGGAGCACCCTAAACTTCCTTTTGAAAGCATAGCCATAACCATTGTCGCAAGTGAATTCAAACTCCTTTTGCTTGTCGAAAAACGCCTTGATGGTCCTTTCGAACGCTGTCATTCCGTCCTCGCCTCTCTCAATAGGTTTGGGCTTTTTGACTTCGGGAACTGTAGGAAGCTCGCCTGACATCAGATAGCCCCAAAAATCAGGTTGCTGGTCCTCTTTGCCGTGCCAGTCGATGGCGTTGCCCGTGAACTCGCCACTCTGGGCATCCTGGGCGAACGTGGTGCAGTTCTCTTTCAACCAAGCTAAATACACATCATGTATCCTGTCGATGAAGTCTTCTCCTAGAATGAGATAGTGCTCTTTGTATTTCTGCACCCTGGGGTCACCATAGCAAAACTCGCCTCGGCAATCCTCAAGCAGTTTCTCCAAAGCCTGTTTTTTGAGTTGCTCTATATTTTCCTTTTCCATCATCTCAAATCCTCCAATTGTCAATTATCAAATCACAGATTCAACGTAATTAATTGTCAACTGTCAATTGTCAACTATCAACTAACTCAAACCTTCTCCCACCCTTTCTTCACATTGTCGGCAATCTCGGCAGCGAGGAGCTCGCGGATCTGCTTCTCGTCGTTCGAGTAGAGCATGTCGCGCTTGATCATGTCCTTGCGACCGTTGCTGAAGTCGGTGTGATAGACGATGTATGCGGGATAGCGGCCGCTCTGCTCCTTGTTGGTCTTCCAAAGGAGGAACTTGTGGAGCATGACCTTCGCGCCCGACACTTTCTTAAAGATGCGGCGCTCCAAGAGCTCGCTCTTCTCGAGCTTGACCTTGCCGCCTTCGGGTTCCTCGAAGGGACAGATGTCAGTGAGCTGCGAGATGCGCACATCGGTCTCGTTGGGTTGCTTGTCGGTGCGCTCGCGCTCAATGGTGATGCCCAGGGCCACGACACCCGGGGTGACGCCTTCCATGAGCCAGCCCTGCTTGTCGTCGTAGCGCAGCAGCGGGTTCATGCGGACCTTGTCGTCGTTGCCACGGGCCACGAGTTCCAGCACGCTGATCTCGAACACCAGCTCGGGCTTCACCATCTGGTAGGCGATGCCGCGCGAGTCGGAGAGCACATATTGCGACTCCACATGCTTCTCGCCCAGGCGTTGGGCGATGTCGGCACGTTCGTCGTCGGTGAGGCCTGTGGAGCCTACAACGAACATCTGGAAGAGGCCGTCTTCGCGACGCACGGCAAACATGAGGTCGCGGATGCCGCGGTCGGCGGTGGTGTAGCCGATGACGGCGGCGTCGATGGTGTGGCGGGCCTTCACCTTCCACACGATGGGGCTCTCGCTATGAACAACGAGTCCCTCGGCGCCTTCGCCTTCCACCCATTCCTCGTAGATCTGCTTCACCTCGTCGTTCGACGAGGCGTTGCGCATCTGAACGGGGCGCACCTGTTCGTCCTGGAAAAGCGTGCAGAGCTTGTTGTGCGTGTCGCTGTAGTGCTCTGCCTTCCATGCCTCGCCTTCGAGTTCGACGATGTCGAACGGGGCCAGGGCCAGTTGGTCTTTCTTCTTGGCGTCAGCCAAGGCGGCCATCACGTCGCCGCAACGCGGGCGACCATCCTTGTTGGGCATGTAGAGCTCGGCTGCGATGACGGCCTGCTTCACGCCTGCCTTTTTCATGGCAGCGGCGAAGACATCGAGGCACTTCAATGATTCGGCCTTTTGTTTTCCGCTCGCGTTGAGCATGAAGGTCTTGCCGCCTTCGTAGAACACCACTTGCAGGTGTCCGTCGATCTTGCGGGTGACGGCGAAACGTTGTCCATCAATGCGTTGCTTCAACTTTGCACCCTCTACGAGCACGAACTTGCCTGCTACATTCTTCTTGTAGTCAATGGCTGTCTGAATATATTTCTGTTCAATCATAAGATTTCTGCATTATTATCATTTGGAATTCAAGCGTACTATGTCCTCATTACGAATGCTTACAGCAATGCTTTCCACGCATTGTTTCACCAGCTCTTCACCACATACGCGAATCAGGTGGTTTGCCGAGAGGTCGGTATATAGCTCGCTCTTCATACCCATGTCACCACCATCGACTGTGGAGTAGTACTCCTCCACATCGAAGAGCAGGACCTTCTTCTTGACCTTGACCTTCCTGACCACCGCATAGATGGCCCAGTAGTCGCCCACGGAACCGTAGCTGTTGAGAAGGAATGCCTCTATGCTGCTTTCCAAGTCGGCCACATCATCATCGTCAAGTTCTCCGGGATAGTCGCTGGCATAGAGTGTGAACGTATTCTTATTAATTGAATCCAGGTAATCCTTGATATCAACGCACGCCCGCTTGATATCGTCTCCGCAAGATGCGTCTTCTTTGCTGCTTTCTGCCGGTTTCTTATTGATGAGGGCATGCAGTTCCTCAGGCAGCATTTCCTTGAAGGATGCCTCCATTCCCTCCGGCACCTGGATAGTCTCTAAACGTTTGCAGCCCTTGAAAGCCTTGTCGCCAATCTCCGTGACAGATGCAGGTATGGTGATGCTCGTAATATCGGTCACAGAGAACGCATAGGGGGGGATCACCTTCAGTGATTCTGGCACTTCAATCTTTGTAAGCCTAGTTGCCGCAAGTGCTGCCTTCCCCATTTCCACGAGTTTCTCTGGCAATGCGAGGTTGGATAGCTTTGAGCATTTGTAGAATGCGCATTCGCCTATCTTCGTCACAGTGTCGGGAACGCAAGCCTCCTCAAGATTTGTACACTCCTGGAACGCACATTCCTTTATCTCCGTAATGCCCTCTGGCAAGACGATGCTGGTGAGTGCCTGACAGCTAATGAAAGCATACTCGCCGATGGCGGTCACTCCATCGGGAATGTGTATTTCCTGCAAGGTCGTGCAGTTTCTGAATGCTGCAAAGCCTATCTCCTTCACCGACTGTGGGATGACGCTCGTCATGCATCCGGCCACCAACCGTCCCGAGCCCGTCTCGATGATGGCATTACACTGCTCGCGGCTATCGTAAGTGTTGTTACCTTCCTTAACGACGACACTCTTTAACTTCTCGCAACCGCCGAAAAGCGAATGTCCTATCTGGTTTACCGATGCAGGGATGACTATCTCCG
>JAEEGK010017553.1_pt1 | contig 15592 bp, 10 predicted proteins | sample 8958771 | NCBI WGS metagenome assembly JAEEGK01 (sample SAMN16246547, study PRJNA631951) | gut metagenome | biome: gut microbiome; feature: rumen; material: SC-attached | host: Bos | place: Iran: Karaj | collected 2018-10
CATTCTCGATGAAGATTATCGCCGATATCTTCGAGTATACCTCACAGAAGATGCCGAAGTTCAACAGCATCTCCATCTCCGGCTATCACATGCAGGAGGCTGGTGCTACTGCCGACATCGAGCTGGCCTACACGCTGGCCGACGGTATGGACTATCTGCGTACGGGTGTTGATGCTGGAATCGATGTCGATGCCTTCGCACCTCGTCTGTCGTTCTTCTGGGCTATCGGTATGAACCACTTCATGGAGATTGCCAAGATGCGCGCAGGTCGTCTACTCTGGGCTAAGATTGTGAAGTCGTTTGGTGCCAAGAACCCGAAGTCGCTGGCTCTGCGTACCCACTCGCAGACCTCCGGTTGGTCGCTCACTGAGCAGGATCCTTTCAACAACGTCGGTCGTACCTGTATCGAGGCTATGGCTGCTGTGCTGGGCCACACCCAGTCGCTGCATACCAACGCCCTCGACGAGGCTATCGCTCTGCCTACCGACTTCTCGGCTCGTATCGCACGTAATACGCAGATCTACATCCAGAACGAGACCAAGGTCTGCAAGCAGATTGACCCGTGGGCAGGTTCTTACTACGTTGAGACCCTGACTAACGAGCTGGTGCACAAGGCTTGGGAGCACATCCAGGAGATTGAGAAGCTTGGCGGTATGGCTAAGGCTATCGAGACCGGTCTGCCCAAGATGCGTATTGAGGAGGCTGCAGCCCGCACTCAGGCTCGCATCGACTCAGGCGTACAGACCATCGTCGGTACCAACAAGTATCGTCTGGAGCATGAGGATCCCATCGATATCCTCGAGGTCGACAACACCGCTGTGCGCAAGCAGCAGGAGGAGAGCCTCAAGGAGGTTCGTGGCAAGCGCGACGAGGCTGCCTGCCAAGCTGCCCTGAAGGCCATCACCGAGTGTGTGCGTGACTTCAAGGAAGGTCGCAAGAGCGAGAACAACCTGCTCGACCTCGCCGTTAAGGCTGCTCAGCTGCGTTGTACTCTGGGTGAGATTTCCGATGCCTGCGAAGAGATCGTAGGCCGTTATAAAGCAGTAATCAGAACAATTTCAGGCGTGTACAGTTCAGAATCAAAGAACGACAGCGACTTCGAGTTGGCTTGCAAGCTGACCGACGAGTTCGCTGAGAAGGAAGGTCGCCGTCCGCGTATCTTCATTGCCAAGATGGGTCAGGACGGTCACGACCGTGGTGCCAAAGTGGTGGCTACAGGTTATGCCGACTGCGGCTTCGACGTCGACATGGGTCCGCTGTTCCAGACTCCTGAGGAGGCTGCCCGTGAAGCTGTCGAGAACGATGTTCATGTGGTAGGTGCCTCATCGTTGGCTGCCGGTCACAAGACCCTCATCCCGCAGCTCATCGAGGAGCTGAAGAAGCTTGGTCGCGAGGACATCATGGTCATCGCCGGTGGTGTCATCCCTGCTCAGGACTATGACTTCCTCTACAAGGCAGGTGTCGCCGCCATCTTCGGTCCTGGCACGAGCGTTGCCAAGGCTGCCGTCGAGATGATGAAGATTCTTCTTGACAAGGAATAGTATCAACAGAGAACTGGGTCAGGGAATAGCTCTCTGGCCCAGTTTTTTTCATTTCAACCAATCTTTTTTCCTCCTTCCGCAAATCCTAATTCTCTCTCCGCATGAATCAGAAGTACAGCTACTACCAATTGCATGCCAAGATCGACGCTATGGCTAAGTTCCTGAATCTCGACAAGTATATTGAGGGCGACAAGAATTCCCTTGATCAGATACGGTCCTACTATCGCATCAATCACTGGGCCTATCGTCATTATCACTCTCAGGACGGATTCATGCATTTCCGTTTGTCGGAGAATGGATGCTTCACGGATGAGGATGTCTTCTTGCAGCCCGATTCCATAGCTGAATATATCCAGGATGGCAATGTGGTGTTGGAGCTGGGCTCGGGCCAGTGCTCCAATCTGATGTATCTGGCTCGCTGCTTCCCTCAGACGCAGTTCTACGGTGTAGATCTCTTTCCGCTGAAGCGCAAGGATCTGCCTTCAAATATCCAGTTGTTTGAGCAGGACTACAGCGACCTGTCACGGTTCGAGGACCAGTCGGTGGATGTGGCTTACGCCATTGAGACCATCGTCCATAACAGCGACAAGGAGAAGATATTCAAGGAGGTACGTCGTGTGCTGAAGCCCAATGGCGTGTTCATCATCTACGACTATGCCACTTGTGGTGATTACGAGTCCTACGATCCTCATCTGCAAAAGGTCATCGCCTTGTTGTCGAAAGGTGGTGCTAGTGCCATGATTGAGTCTCTGCAGCAGATGAACACCCATTTCACCAATAGCGGACTGACGCTGGCCAAGTATACCGACTACTCGCAACAGACTTTGCCCGACCTGAAGCGCTTGGAGCGTAAGGCAGCTAAGATCCTGACGCGCCCCTGGTTGTCGAAGCTGTTGTTTTGGGCCTTGCCCGATCAGTTCGTCACCAATATCATCATTGGTTATCTGGGCTATGATTCCTGCAATGCGCACATATGCACCTATCAGGAATGGGTGTTGCGTAGGGTGGGGTAGTTGTACCCTCCCCACACAACAAATTATTCAAATATAGTCTATTGCCGCTTCTCCAGCTTGATGAGAAGCAGGCCGATGGCTGTCCATATAAGTTCGCGCAGACGGACTAGCAGTGCCACGAAGATTCCTTCGCGTGCACCAATACTCAGTCCCTTGGCTGACAGCAGGAATCCTCCTTCGCGCCCTCCTAGCTGCAGTGGGATGAAGAAGAGCATGTTGGCGAAGAGCGAAGTAAACGCCAGGATGAGGATGCATTGCAGATAGTTGGCCGACGGCATGATGACTAGCAGAATGAAGAATATCTCGAGCGCTGACACCACGCGGCAACTCAGCTCCAATAGCACTGCTGTAAAGAATGTGCGAGGATTCTGCCCGTGCAGGGCGGCTATCTGATGGTCGATGGTGGCCAGCTGCTCGGCATGGTTCTCGAAGAATCGCTTGGCCCATTTCTTCACGAAGGGCACATGGCTCAGGATGCGCATTCCGCTGACGGCGATGCCACGCTTATAACCTTTAAGGAAGAACCAGATGGCAGTGAGACAAAAAGCTGCTACGCAGAGCAGTAGCAGTGCCATTGGCACGTTCATAGGCTGGGTCAGCACATAGAGCACACACGACAGCAGCCAAAACCAGAAATGCGAGAAGATATGGGTCATAACATAGAGCAGCACACTCGATGTAGCCCGTTCTGTGCCGATATAGGGCGACAGAGACATAATGCGGTAGGGCTCGCCGCCCATCAGCCCACCAGGAGTAGCATAGTTCAGGGCAAAGCCTGAGACAGTTATCTTGTAGAGCCAGAGGAAGGAGAACGGCTTGGATGGTGTCGGTGCAGTCTGCTCAATGTCTTCCTTTGGTATTGTAGCCCCTATATCCTCTTTCAACGTGGTCATTTTCGTGGTATCTTTCTCACCACTTTTGATGATAACCCACCACGCGCCAGTATTAAAGATGTATAAGAACGCCCACAGCAGTACTACTGCCAGAAACCAGTATCCGGCACGTTGTATGCCCTCCCAGACTTCCTTGAAGTCCAATTGGCTCACCATCAGTGCCAGTACTACCAGTCCGAAGATGAGGAATCCGTTCTGATATTTCTTCTTCACTCAGCCTCTTCGTTGATATTGAATGCCTCACGGTCCTCTCTGTCCTCTCTTCTGCCCCTAGGAATGCTGAAGCGCACTTTCTCGCTGTCGTCGCGTTTCTCGTGATAGAGTTTCTGCAGTGGGTTGCCCATCGGCTCATCGTAGTTGTTGCGATTGCGCCAGATATCGATAGCCTCGAAGATGGCATGCCGCATTGAGTCGGCTTCCATGCGGTTCTGTCCAGCCAGATTGAAGCAGGCACCGTGGGCAGGAGCAGTGCGTACCAGTGCCAGTCCGGCTGTGACGCGCACGCCCTTATCATCACTGATCGAGGTGAGCGCCTTGAAGGGCGTCTGTCCCTGGTCGTGATACATGGCCAATACGCCGTCGAACTGCGAGTAGCTGCCGTCGCCGAAGAAATCGTCGGCAGGGTAGGGACCGAATGCCTGAATGCTCTGAGCAGCCAGCTCCTCGATGGCAGGGCGGATAATCTCTAGCTCCTCGTCGCCTAGGGCACCGTCCTCGCCTCCACGTGGATTTAGGGCGAGCACAGCAATGCGCGGGTTCGAGATACGCATGTCGCGGCGCAGGGCCTCATGGAATATCTTTGCTTTGTCCACAATTTTCTGCTTACTGATGGTCTCTGCCACGTTCTTCAGCGAGACATTATTTGTGACAAGTGCCACGCGCAGGTTGTCACTTACCAGAATGGTCAGACCCTGACAGTTGTCGCCCAGGTGCTGGGTGAGGTACGACGTGTGGCCGTCGAAGCCACGTATGCTGTTCTTCGCCACGGGAGCCGTCACAAGCACGTCGAAGGCACCTTCCTTGAAATCGGCCAGTGCCCTGTCAAGTGCCTTTTTGGCTGCTTCGCCTGCCTCTGGTGTGGGTAAGCCGAAGTCCACCTTCACCTCTTCCTCAAAGGTCATGAGCAGGTTAATCTTGTTCTCCTTGGCATCCGAGGCCTTGGTGATGATGGTGAACTGCGTGTCCAGACCAAGCGTCTTGCCGTGATAGGCTGCAAGCTTGGGCGAGCCGTAGATGATGGGCGTGCAGAGTTCCAGCATGCCGGGATCTTCGAATGCCTTGAATATTACTTCATAGCCCACGCCGTTGGTATCGCCGTGGGTGATTGCTACTCTTATCTTCTTGTTTTCCATTTCCGTAATATGGGTTTTATGTGGTTAATGTGATTTGTGTGCTGTAGACAATAGCCCGCAGGCTGCCAGTATGTCCTGTCCACGACTGGCTCGTATGGTTGCAAACACACCATGTGCAGTCAGGTAGTCGCGCAGCTGCTCCATGCGCTGTTCGTCAGTGGGAGGCAGGTCGGGAGCATCGGGGATGGCGTGGAAGCGGATCAGATTGATGCGGCATACCAGTCCCTTGACCAGCTTTACAATCTCACGTCCATGAGCGAGTGAGTCGTTCAGCCCGCCAAAACAGATATATTCGAAGGAACATCTACGCTGATGGGTGAAGTCATACTGCCGCAGCAGTTCCACCGTCTCGCTGATGGGCATAGCTTTCTCGGCTGGCATAAGACCGAGTCTCTGCTCGTGAAGTGGCGAGTGCATCGACACGGCCACGTGGCACTGGCTCTCATCGAGGAATCTCTTCAGTTTCGACTTCACGCCCACCGTGCTCACCGTGATGCGCTTCGGACTCCATCCGTAGCCGTCACTGGCAGTCAGTATCTCGGTGGCTCGCAGCACGGCATCAAGGTTGTCCATCGGCTCTCCCTGGCCCATGAATACGATATTCGTCAGGCGGTCGCGCTCAGGAAGCGAGTATATCTGGTTGAGAATGTCGGCAGCCGTCAGATTACCCTCGAAGCCCTGCTTGCCCGTCTGGCAGAAGTGGCAGTTCATCTTGCATCCCACCTGACAGCTCACGCAGAGCGTAGCCCGTTCATCGTCGGGTATGAACACAGTCTCCACGCATCTAGCCTCAGGAGCAGCAATGGCGTTGCAGTATTCAGAACAGATTACGGGGAAGAGATACTTCACCGTGCCGTCCACCGAGTGCTGGGCATGCAGCGGTGCAGCAGCACCGACGGCATAGCCCTCAGTCAGCATCCGTCGTGCAGCCTTCGAGAGGTTGGTCATCTCATCGATGTCGGCGACATGCTTCTCGTAGAGCCATTTCGCTATCTGTCCACCCGTGAAGACAGGCAGGCCCAGAGCCGTGCAGAGTGCACGTAGTTCGCTCGTCGTGAGGCCCAAAAGTGGCTTCTTTCCGTCATTCATGCTGCAAAGGTACGAAATAATTATGAATTATGGATGGCGAATTATGAATTATTTCGTACCTTTGCAGCAGAAATCACATAATAAGAACCAAAGACAATGAAAAAACTATTCCTTTTTGCTCTGCTGGCATCTTTCTCATTGTGCTCAGCAGCTCAGTCGGGTCCTGCCATCCCTCGCGATGCGGCCATCGAGAAAAAGATTGAAAAGAAGTTAAGTCAAATGTCGCTCGACGAGAAAATCGGACAGATGCTCGAGCTCAATTTCGACATCATGGGCAAGTATGGCGCCGACGGCAAGTGGCAGCTCAACGAAACCGTGCTCGACACGCTCCTCTCCAAATGGAAGGTAGGCAGCATCCTCAATGCTCCCGGCACTCGTGCCCACACCGTCGACCAATGGCAGCAGTGGATTCGTCTCATCCAGGAGAAGTCGATGAAGTATCTCGGCATCCCCGACATCTATGGACTCGATCATAACCACGGTGTCACCTACACGCAGGCCGGCACACTCTTCCCGCAGCCTATCAATCTTGCTGCATCTTTTAATATTGAGCTCGCGCGCATAGGGGCAGAAATCACTGCCTACGAGAGTCGTGCAGCCAACTGTCCCTGGGTCTACAATCCCGTTACCGACCTTGGGCGCGACCCGCGCTGGAGCCGTATCTGGGAAAGCTTTGGCGAGGACCCCATCGTCAATGCCCGCATGGCTGAGGCTGAGATCAAAGGCTATCAGGGCAACGATCCCAACCACCTCGGACAGTACAACGTAGCAGCCTGCATCAAACACTACTTCGCCTATGGTGCTCCCTTCACCGGCAAGGATCGCACGCCTGCCTACGTATCACCGCAGATGCTTCGCGAAAAGTATTTCGAGCCCTTCAAGGCAGCCTTCCAGGCAGGTGCACTGACGCTCATGGTCAATTCGGGCAGCATCAACGGTATGCCTGTTCATGCCAGCTACGAGTACCTGACAAAGTGGGTGAAGGAAGATCTCGGATGGGACGGCATGATCGTCACCGACTGGGCTGACATCAACAATCTCTTCCAGCGCGAGCATGTGGCCAAGGACAAGAAAGATGCCATTCGCATCGCCATTAATGCCGGTGTCGACATGTCGATGGATCCCTATAGCGTCGACTTCTGCATCCTGCTGAAGGTGCTTGTTCAGGAAGGCAAGGTCAGCCAGGAGCGCATCGATGATGCTGTGCGCCGCATCCTTCGCGTGAAATATCGTCTTGGACTCTTCGACCGTCCCAATACAGGTGGCAAGGGCTACGAGAAGTTCGGATCGCAGGAGCATTCCGAGAAGGCTCTCCGCTCTGCCGAGGAGTGCGAGGTGCTGCTCAAGAACGAAGGAGGCATACTGCCGCTGGCCAAGGGTAAGAAGATTTTGCTCTGCGGACCAAATGTCAATCAGATGCGCTGCCTCAACGGCGGATGGAGCTACACCTGGCAGGGATCCAACGCCGAGGATCTTGCTGAGCAGTATAACACCATCTACGAAGCCCTCTGCCTGAAGTACGGTGCCGAGAACGTCACCCTCGAGCAGGGTGTCACCTACAACGAGCGCGGACAATATTGGGAGGAAAACCAGCCTCAGATACAGCGTGCCGTCAGCGCAGCTGCCAGTGCCGACGTCATCATCGCCTGCATCGGCGAGAACAGCTATTGTGAGACACCCGGCAACCTCACCGACCTCTGGCTCTCAGAGAATCAGCGCACATTGGTTAAGGAGCTTGCCAAGACCGGCAAACCCGTCATCCTCGTGCTCAACGAAGGCCGTCCTCGCCTCATTACCGACATCGAGCCGCTCGCCAAGGCCATCGTTCATGTGTTCCTGCCTGGCAACTTCGGTGCAGATGCTCTTGCAAACCTCCTTGCCGGCGATGCCAACTTCTCGGCAAAGATGCCCTACACCTATCCGCGCGAGATTAACTCACTGGCCAACTACGACTACAAGGTCTCCGAGGAAGTAGGAACTATGGCCGGAGCCTACAACTACGATGCCAAGGTGTCGCTGCTCTGGCCCTTCGGTTACGGACTCAGCTACACCACCTTTGAATATTCCAATCTCCGTGTCGACAAGACGCAGTTTACCGCTTCTGATGTGCTCACCGTGAAGGTCGATGTCAAGAACACCGGTAGTCGTGCCGGCAAGGAGCCCGTGCTGCTCTACACAAGTGATCTCGTAGCTTCGCTTACGCCCGACAATAAGCGTCTGCGCGACTTCCAGAAGGTAGCCCTCGAGCCCGGCCAGACCACTACCGTTACCTTCCTCCTTCCTGCCAAGAGCATGGCCTTTGTAGGAGCCGATGGCCGCTGGACCCTCGAGGAGGGCGACTTCGTGCTGCGTGCCGGAGGTCTGCAGACCACTGTCGCCTGCACCGCCACCAAGATTTGGGACGAGCCGAATATCTAGATCGTCATTATGCTTAGCTTTCGTAGTTGAGTCCTGTGTTTATGAATAGGAAAGACCCTCAAAACGCGAAGTTTTGAGGGTCTTTTTACGGAAAAATCCTGTATTTATTCCGTGAGTGAGAAATTGAGTGTGCCCCTTCAAGTGCCTTTAGTAGAACTTGAAATAGCGGCGTGCGTTGTTGTAGCTGATGTCCTCGACCATCTGTCCGAGCAACTCACGGTCGTCGGGTAGGAGTCCGCGCTCGACGTCGTTGCCGAGAAGGTTGCAGAGGATGCGACGGAAATACTCGTGACGGGGGTAGGAGAGGAACGAGCGCGAATCGGTGAGCATGCCCACGAAGCGTGAGAGAAGACCGAGCACTGAGAGTGCGTTCATCTGCTTGATCATGCCGTCCATCTGGTCGTTGAACCACCATCCGGAGCCGAACTGAATTTTGCCGGGCTCTGAGCCGTCCTGGAAGTTGCCGAGCATGGTGGCGATAACTTCGTTGGCGCAGGGGTTGAGCGTGTAGATTATGGTGCGTGTGAGCTTGCCCTTCATGTTGAGGTTGTTGAGGAAACGCGACATTGCCAGTGCGGTGTTGAACTCACCGATGCTGTCGAAGCCCGTATCGGGGCCGAGCTGCTGGTACATGGCAGTGTTGTTGTCGCGAATGGCGCCATAGTGGAACTGCTGTGTCCATCCCGCATCGGCATCCATCTCGGCCATGACGGTGAGGAAGCTGTTCTTGTACTGGCGTACCTCGGTTGTGGAGAGCAGCTGTCCGCGCATGGCTTTCTCGAAGATGGTCTCGATCTGTGAGTCGGTGTATGGCTCGTCGTAGAACTCCTCGATGCCGTGGTCGGAGAGCTTGGATCCCTGCTGCTCGAAGAACTCGTGGCGCTTCTTCAAGGCATCGATCATGTCGACGAAACGGGTGATGGTGATGCCGCTGACCTGTGCGAGTTGCTCGATGTACTTGGGATACTCGGGCTTCTCGATGTTCATGGCCTTGTCGGGACGCCAGGCGGGAAGCATGATGGGATCCTCGGGTGCCTTGTTGCGGGCGTACTCGATGTGGTTGTGGAGGTCGTCGACGGGATCGTCGGTGGTGCAGACACACTCCACGTTGTAGTGCCTCATCAGTCCGCGTGCGGAGAACTCAGGCTGGCGCAGCTTCTCGTTGCACTCGTCGAAGATTTCGCGGGCGGTCTTGGGCGAGAGGAGCTTCTCGATGCCGAAGGCAGTCTTCAACTCGAGGTGAGTCCAGTGATAGAGTGGGTTGCGGAGGGTGTAGGGTACGGTCTCAGCCCATTTCTCGAACTTCTCCCAGTCTGAGGTGTCCTTGCCGGTGCAGTAGCGCTCGTCGACGCCGTTGGTGCGCATGGCACGCCACTTGTAGTGATCGCCGCCGAGCCAGAGTTCGGTGATGGACTTGAAGCGATGGTCGTTGGCCACCATCTCGGGGATGAGGTGGCAGTGGTAGTCGATGATGGGCATCTTGGCCGCATGGTTGTGGTAGAGGTCCTGTGCTACTTCGGTCTCGAGGACGAAGTTCTTGTCATTGAATTGTTTCATAAGTTTACTAGTTTTATAGTTGCTTTTAAGGTTTGATTCGCTTGTCACGGATGAGCTTTGTCTGTGTCAGCATCTCGTTGTAGTGGAGCTTGTCGATTCCTGATGCCTTCTGGCTGTTGAGCCAGCTGTCGACCTTGTCGAGGTGCTCTAGCACGTAGAGCAGTGCGTCGCTGTTGTCGAGGGGTGATGCGGTGGCGTTGGCAGCGGGGATGAGCAGCTTGCCCAGCTGAAGGATGTAGGCACGCTGCAGATGGCGGCGCTCCTTCTGCTGCCACTCTGAGCCGCTGATGGGCTTCCATACCTGTGCGAAGAGGTCATCGAGGTATTCTGCGACGGGGTAGTAGCCCTGGTCAGTGAGCGAGGTTAGCGTAGAGGCGGAGAGCAACTGCGTGATAACGGCCTGCTGCATTGAGTTCTGGGCGCTAGTGGGATTGACGCCAACCTTATGGATGATGTTCTCGGGGTAGAGCCATTCGGGAGCCTCCAAGATGTTGCGTCCAAGGTATTCGAGTGCCTCTTTCTGGCGCTCTTTTGGGGTGAAGTCTACAGGCTCACGTCCGGGCATGTTGTTGTTCTCGACACCTGCGATGTTTCTCATCACATGGTTGCGATAGCGGTTGAACTGGTCGCTGACGGCACGATAGATCTCGCTGAGGTCTTCGTACTGGTCGTTGTCCTGCTTCGTCCACTTGGGAATGTTCTCCATGACGCGCTTGAGGTTCTTGAGACCATACTCGGATGCCTTCATCGAGTTGTCGCCGAGGTCCTCGGTCTGTGCGCGAGGATCGTTGCCATAGCCCTCACCTCCGAACCACAGACGGGGATTGTTGCGCAGGATCTTGGTTGTCTCGTTCATGAGCTTTTCTTTCTCCTCATACTCGTCCTTGAACTCAGGTCGCCACTGGTAGCCCCACTTGATAGCCCACTTGTCGTAGTCGTTGATGCGTGGGAAGAGTCCCTTGGGCGAGATGTTGTCCTCGGGCTGTGCCACATAGTTGAAGCGGGCATAGTCCATGATCGAGGCGGTGTGTCCGTGTTGCTCGACCCACTTCTTGTCGCGGAGCTTCTCAACGGGAGTGGCTGACGAGGCACCCATGTTGTGGCGCAGACCAAGCGTGTGGCCCACCTCATGGGAGGAAACGAAGCGGATGAGCTCGCCCATGAGCTTGTCGTCGAACTTCATTGTCTGTGCGCGTTTGTCGAGCGGTCCACACTGTATCATGTACCACTTTGTGAGGAGGTTCATCACATTATGATACCAGCAGACGTGGGCTTCGATGATCTCGCCGGAGCGGGGGTCGACGATATGGGGGCCGTAGGCATTCTCGGTCTCGGAGGGTAGGTAGCGGATGGCACTGAAGCGGGCGTCCTCAAGGCTGATGCTGCCGTCCTCGGGCAGCTCCTTGGCCACGATGGCATTCTTGAATCCGGCTGCCTCGAAGGCTACGTTCCAGTCGTTGACGCCCTGGATGAGGTAGGGCACCCACTGCTTGGGCGTAGCAGGGTCGATGTAGTAGACAATCTGTTTCATGGGCTCGACGAGCTCACCCCGCAGATAGCGCTCCTTGTCCTTGGGTACGAGGCGATAGCGGGCCACGATGGACTCGTGCTGAGTCTTGTGCTGGTCGTCGCTGAAACGCACGAAGTTGTCGACGAAATATCCCACGCGTTTGTCCCAAAGACGCTTGCGCATGGGTGTCTCGGGCAGAAGAACGATGCTGGTGTTGAAGCCCATGGTCATCGATCCGGTCTGTGCGGCAGGTGCTGAGCCTTGCTGTGCGCCATAGGTGCGGGTGGTGACTACTTCGATATTGGTGGGGAATACCTTCATTGTGTCAACGAAAGTGCGATCGGCCTGCAGGCCGCCAACCTTTAGCGCAGTCTTGGCATTGGAGGTGAGCGATGTCAGTTGGTTGTCGCCCTTGAAGAGTCCTGTCACCTCGACGAGGCTGCCGTTCTGCTCCTTATTACGGCCGATGATCTTGAAGGACATGATCATGGGGTCGACGGTGGACTGCAGCAGTGTGCGGGTGATCTGGTCGCCAGGATCGCTCAGATGGCTCTGGACGTACTGGCGCAGGAGCAGTTGGGTGGTGTCGCGCTTCTCGAAGTAGACGGCTCCCTCGCTCACCTCCTCGCCGGCGAACTTACCCAGGCTCTGTGGCACGGCCGTGAAGCGCGTTACGCAGAGCAGCATGCGTCCCAGCATGTCGTCGGGCACTTCGAAATAGTACTTGTCTTCTATGTGGCGAACGGTGAACAGACCTTCGGTGGTGACTCCGCCTTTCTTCAGCAGTTTCTCGTATTCCGTCTCTTTCTTCTCGGGCTTGCGGGCCTTGGCGGTGGTGTCGTTCTTCAGACTGTCGGTGACAGCCGGGATGCTGTCAGCCGGGATGCTGTCAGAGGGAATACTGTCATTGCACAACTGAATGTTGTGGCGGGCTTGGGCGCTCAGCGTCATCATGATGCCAAGCAGGAAGATACTTGCTTTTTTCATGTCGTTTAAAAGATTAGAGCACAAAGGTACGAATAATTCACGAGTCCTGCAAGATTTTTCTACATTTATTTTCGGAAATGTTTGGAGGGTTCAGATTGTTTTCGTATCTTTGTGGCATCAAAAACGTAAACTTCAGCCTTATGAAGCGATTTGGGATATTGCTTGTGATCTGGTTTGTGTGCACTGCACTTCAGGCTCAGTCGATGGCGATGGTCAGCGGCAGGGTGGTGAGCAGCGCTACTGGCGAGCGCATCAGTGGTGCCAGCGTGATGTCCAAGGACCGGTCGGCCTCGGTGATCACTAATGAGGATGGTTTCTTCACACTGAAGACGAAGGAGAGAACGGCCGAGATCGTAGTGTCGCATCTGGGCTATCTCACTGAGCGCGTGTTTCTGGAAGGTCACGACGGGTCGGACCTGGTCATCCGTCTGCGTCCTGCCACCATCCAGCTGCAGGAACTGTTGGTGGTGTCGTCGAATCCGCGTGAGCTGGTGGAAGCTGCCATACGTCGCATTCCTGCTAACTATAGCCGTCAGCCGCAGCTTTATCACTGCTTCTATCGTGAGACGGCTATGAAGCGCCAGCACTTTATCACGGTGGCCGAGGGAGTGGTCGACATGTATAAGACGTCGTACACGGCTATTACGGGCCGTGACCGTGTGGCCATACGCAAGGGCCGCCGACTGCTCAGCTCCAAGCAGAGCGACACGCTGAGTGTGAAGGTGCTGGGAGGACCTGTGGCAGCCGTGCAGCTGGACGTGGTGAAGAACCTGGACTTCCTGCTCAATGCTGAGGAGCTGGACTGCTATGCGATGCAGATGGAGCCTCCGACGACCATCGGCGACAGGCGGCAGTTTGTGGTGAGCATCTCGCCGCAGTGTACCTTGGACTATGCCCTTCAATATGGTAAGCTGTACATCGACCAGGAGACGCTGGCTTTCACCCGTGTAGAGCTCTCGCTCGACATGGCCGACCGTGACAAAGCCACTCGGGTGATGCTGGTGAGGAAACCTTTCGGAGTGCGTTTCCGCCCCAAGGAGCTGTCGTACATGATAGACTACAGGATGGACGACGACGGAGTGATGCACTTCAGCTATATGCGCACTACCTTCCGCTTCAACTGCGACTGGCGCCGGCGACTGCTTGCCACGTCCTTTGCCGCCACCTGCGAGATGGTAGTCACCAACCGTGAGCAGGCAGAGGACGTGCATCCCATCAGCGGCAGGGAGTCGTTTGACTCGCGTGATGCCTTCTTTGACAAAGTGGAATATTTCCGCGATCCTGACTTCTGGCTCGACTATAATATCATAGAGCCAACAGAGTCGCTCGACAAAGCTGTGGAGCGACTACTGAAGAAAAGGTAGTGAAGGGGGGAACGACGGCGTCAGCCTTTCCGTGTGAAGGTCAGGGCAGCACCGATGGCTGTGCAGTATTCTGAGTACTTCGGAATGTGGAAACGCACGTTATAAAGCTTCTCAAGGGCAGGGAACACTTCCTTGCACTGGGGCAGCAGCGAGAGGTTGCCGATGAGCACCATGTCGCGACAGCCTGTGCCCTGGGCAGCCAGCACGGCAGCAGAGCCTATGGACTGGAGCACCATCGAGATGATGCCACAGGCGATGTCCTCCTTAGTGGCATCATTCTGGGCACGGGCGAAAATGCTGGCCGTGGCTTCCATAGGCAGGCCTGGAAGCGGCTGGGCCGAGATGTCGCCGATGAGCAGATTGACGTGGCTGATATCACCTTGCATGGCCAATGCGGAAACCTGCTTGATATCGCTGGTATTCAGCATAATGCGTGACAATCCTTGAAGTGTTCCTCCACCTATTCCGATACCACCGATATGGTTGATCTCTTCGCCATTGCACATGACAAAGGATGTGCCTGTGCCCATCGACACGACTATGGCATGGTCGAGGTGCGACTCGTAGCGGGCACCTAGGGCGTCGGCCACAAATTCGTCGCAGCGGCTGGTGGGCACACCATAGACGTCGTTCTTCACATAGGCAGCACCTACACCCGTGAGCATGACATGCTCGACGTTAGTGAGCTGGATATTGTTGTCGTGAAGATACTTGCCAAAAGCTCCGTAGAGGGAGGTGATGGGGTCGGCAGCAGTGATGCGGATGGGTGCTGACGGCTTTCCGTCGCGCAGTCCGACGATCTTAGTCGTTGAGATGCCTACATCAATTCCAATGATAATGCCCATGTTCTTTCTATTGTTTGTTGACTAATGCTTATCGAGCAGGTCAGGCCTGAGGCGACGGGTGCGCTCCATGGCCTGTTCGAGTTCCCAGTTACGTATCTTCGCCTCGTTCCCGCTGAGCAGGATCTCAGGAACTTTCCAGCCTTTGTAGTCGGCCGGACGAGTGTAGATGGGAGCAGCCAGCAGATCGTCCTGGAAGCAGTCGGAGAGGGCACTCTGCTCGTCGCCGATGACTCCTGGCACCACTCTGACGATGGCGTCGGCCATGATGGCAGCAGCCAGCTCTCCGCCTGTGAGGACATAGTCGCCGATGCTCACTTCGCGAGTAATAAGATGATCGCGCACGCGTTGGTCGATGCCTTTGTAGTGGCCGCAGAGAATAATGATGTTGCCTAGCAACGACAGCTCGTTGGCCATGTGCTGGTCGAAGCGCTCGCCATCGGGTGAAGTGAAGATCACTTCGTCGTACGAACGCTCAGCCTTCAGTGCGGAGATGCAGCGGTCGATAGGCTCACATTGCATGACCATGCCTGCCGATCCTCCATAGGGATAATCATCAACGCGACGCCACTTGTCTAAAGTGTAGTCGCGCAGATTATGGAGGCGTATCTCAGCCAGACCTTTCTTTTCAGCACGTGCCAGAATGCTTTCGTGGACAAAGCCCTCGATCATTTCCGGCAGTACGGTGATGATGTCAATTCTCAATTTTTAAATCTCAATCCTCAAATCTCAAATCTCTATCCTCAAATCTCAAATCACCCCAGATATTTCATCAGGATACGGGCATTGCCGGAGTCACGAAGCTTGGCAATGCTCTTCTCGCGAATCTGGCGCACACGCTCACGGGTCAGACCCAGCTGGTCGCCAATCTCCTCGAGGCCTTTCTCGTGGCAGCCAATGCCAAAGCACTCGCGGATGATGGTGATCTCGCGCTCCTTCAGCACCTTCGTCAGGACGGTGTTCAGCTCCTGAGCCATCGACTCATGGTCGACCTGACGATCAGTACGGGAATCTTCGCCAGAGGCC
>JAEEGK010017554.1_pt1 | contig 15592 bp, 16 predicted proteins | sample 8958771 | NCBI WGS metagenome assembly JAEEGK01 (sample SAMN16246547, study PRJNA631951) | gut metagenome | biome: gut microbiome; feature: rumen; material: SC-attached | host: Bos | place: Iran: Karaj | collected 2018-10
CTGAAATTCAAAGGCGTGGTCCAGAATGAAACGGGAGAATGGGGCAATGAAACGGTTGGGCTTCTCCTGTTGGTAGATCCCGTTCAGTATCTCCTCAAATGACAAATGGAAGTGTTCGTCTGTCGCACGTTTCAATTCCGGTGAGACCCTGTTTTTCAGGTATCGGGTCAGAAACAGCTTCCCGATATGTATGCCGCTTCCCTCATCTCCAAGAAAGTAACCGAGGGAGATAGCGTTCCTGACTATGTTTTTTCCGTCATAAACGCATGAATTTGAACCCGTTCCAAGTATACAGGCTATCCCTTTATCCTCGCCACAGGCGGCTCTTGCGGAGGCCAGTACGTCATGGCTCGCGAAAATGGAAGCATTTGGGGATATCAGGGAAAGGGCGTCTTGGATCAGTGCAGCCTTGGACGGAGTGGAGCACCCGGATCCGTAAAAGCATATTTCACGGATATTTTCACGATCCTGCTGGGGGAGGGCAGGGAGCAGCTCCGTTTCCAGAATATGCCTGATTTCCTCCACGGACATGTAATACGGGTTGATACCATTTGTATTTATTTGTTTTTCAAGTCCGTTTTCGGACACCAAAGCCCAATTGGTTGATGTGGAACCACTGTCTGCGGCCAATATAGTATTATGCATGATGTATTTCTTTAGTCTGTAATAATTCTATAACGACAATACATTATAAATAATATGCGAAATTAGAAAAAAATTTTTCCATATAAAACGAAGTCTAATCCCAACCCGATTAATGTAAATTAGGGTGTAAATTTACATGTAAACAGCAGTGTAAATCCCGTAAACTACTACAATTTTAAGTTGTAAATATTTTGTAAATTGACAGGAAATTTACTATAATTTACAATTAATCCGGCAACAAACCGATTTAATTATATATAGATAACATTAAACCAATTTTTTATGGAGATTTACAGGAGTATTTATATAGATAGTTGTCCTATTTTTAAACGTGTTTACAAACTTTGTTTTTATATACGTTAATATATTAAAAATAAATGATATATAGATAATGTTTATACCTATACTTTATATTATTTTGTAAATAATATGTTAATCGGGTAATATTTTTAAGGAAATTTTTAATTTTTCCGGATGGTGTTTGAAAAAGTTGTACCTTTGCAAAAATATGTAAATGCAAGTGTAAATAACCAACTAATTGTAAATAGGAACTATGAAAGACCGTTTGAAGACTTTGCTTCAGGAAATGGGTATGTCACAAGCAGAATTTGCTGACAGTATCGGTGTCGGACGTCCAAGTATCACACATATTATGACTGGTCGCGACAAAACCAGCCAGACTGTGGTATCCAAGACCCTGCTTCGTTTCCCTGAAATTAACCCGATGTGGCTGCTTAAAGGTGAAGGTGAGATGTTTCGTCCTGGTGTCGGGAAAAATTTTTCTCAGAAAACTGAAAATGTTCCGGATATTGACGAATCAACTCAGGAGCCGCAAATAAAAGAGACACAAACCGAAATACAGACTTCCATGTTTCAGGATGATTCCGATGAAGGGAATGTTGCTGAAGTTCAGGAAATTCCGCAGCAAGAGGCGATTAAACCGATGCCTGAACCTGTTACGCCCAAACCCGAAGTGCGCCAGCCGATGCCTGTGCCTGTTGCGCCTGAACCCGCAGTGCGCCAGCCGATGCCTGAGCCGCCCGTTGCGCCTAAGCCTGAGGAACTTTCAAAACCTGAAACTGCTGGGAAAATAGAGCGCAAGTTGCGTAAAATCGTCTTTTTCTATAGCGACCACTCGTTTGAGGAATATTTTCCTGGAGATTTGTAAATCCTTTGCCTGATCTCCTGCTGGCAGATGCTAATCTGGTAGAACAGATGGTCGTTCTCCAGCTGGTTACCGGAGAGATAGCGGAATTGCAACCCTTCCATTTTCAGGATATGGTTCAGAAATGGAGTGATCCTGTCATAGTCTTCAAACTGGAATGGCATCAGATATCTGAATTGGCCCAACGGCACGGAATGGCGTGCCATGAATGCTGTCAGTTCGTTCCACCGCCTCAGGTCATCAGGATTGTTATGTTCATATTGTGGGTCTTCAACATCCAATGTGTCAGGAATATTTTCCTCCCCAAAAAGCGACAGTTGGTTCGGCAGTGTCCTGCCCGAGTTTTTTATATGGTGGAGAGAGGCCGATTGGAAGGAGAGAAGCCTTGTCTTTCCATCTGTTGCAGTGTTTTTCAAGATAATGGGCAAGAATTTTTCGGGTCGTTTGGAATAATAGATTTCAAACGAACAATCGGCTTCGTTGAATTTGCTTGGAAATGCGTTTCTGAAACCCCAGTTCGTGGCGGCATACAGCATCCCCCACCATTCCTCGTCCGGTTGCGCAGGTTGCAGGCAGAGCATGGCAAAAAGCGGCAGGTTCAATGAGGGGGAGGTGATGCGGATGGTTTGTGTTTCCGCCAATCCGAAAGCATTGCGTTTCTGTTTCATGGCTGCTTGGGGATTTGGACCGTGGTGGTCATGTTGGAGCGGATAACGAAGGTCTGGTTGAGTGTTTCCACTGTCCGGTTGGATTCTCTTGCGCGGAACACAAGGGTATAGGTGCCGGGCTGCAGCAGAATTGATTCCTGGATGTCATCATCCCGAAGATTATATACCCATTCCAGCTGTTGGCCTCGCATCACGTACAGGCTGCCTGTTCCCAACCTGTTTTTCTGCACGATGGCTGTTCCGGGAGCCGGTATCTTTATCTGCGTGGTGGTGCTTTGGCTGATTTTAACTTGTGGGATGATCAGCCGTGGTATGCAGAGAATTTCCAGGTCATATTTTCCGACAAGGTATTTGTCAACCATGTCAAAATACTGCACATTGATGGTTTGGCACGAATCAGCCTGTCTGACAATAATTGGAATTTGCCTGTAACGGTCGCTTTGTCCGGATACGACCTTCACCTGCAGGCTGCCTTGCGGAGTCTGAATCGGAATGATGTTGTGGCGGCCCGGTGTCAGCTTTATGGAATCCACTGAAACCGGAGGCAGGGTGTGCACGGTGATTTTGTATTCCGGCATCGGATTAATCAGCAGTGTGTCCGGCAGTCCGCGGGTGTTCATCGTGTGGATCAGGTTGTAACGTATCTTGTGGCTGTAGCTGTCCTCAAAGGTCATGTTCACATTGGTCTCCGTAGGTTTGCCGGACTGGTCAAGCAGGCTCACCTGGCAGGTGGTCGGATGGAAAATCTGGTCAATGATGACATGCAGGGCGTTGTCGAAATCAGCTTCGCCGGAAGCGTCAATGTAGTTGCCGATGCATCGCAGGTCAGATTCGAAATTACCTCCGATACCGATAATGAATGGTTTGAGGATGATCCCTTTGCGTTGGAGTGCGTGAGATACGGCGCATGGGTCGCCCGAACACTCCTCAATGCCGTCGGTAATGAGCACCACCACATTCCGTATATTGCCGGTGGCCGGTGGAAAATCCTTTTCGCAGGCCAGCAGGGATTGGGCGATTGGTGTGGTGCCTTTCGGATACAGGGTTTTCAGTTTCTGCTTCACGCGCGCGAAATTGTTATAGGAAAAAGGCACCTCCAGTTTGGTGTCATGGCAGTCATGTAGTTTGCTTTCCGCCTGATGACCATATACGCGCAGGGCAATCTGCAGGTCAGGATAGCTTTCCAGAGAATCCACCATTTTGGAAAGCAGCCGGTTGGCGATATGTATCTTTTTGTCGCTCTGCCATTCCCCCCACATGCTGTTGGAGGCGTCAAAAATAAAAAGGATGCGTGTCAGTGTGGGAAGATTTTTGTTGGTGACGGATTGGGCATTCCCTAACAGCGGGAGGCAAAAGCAACAGCAGAGTAAAATCCGGCGGCAAGCGTTCATGTCAAATCTTGTCGAAAGGGGCGAATTCAAACTTAATGTCTTTAATGGTCAGTTGCAGATAACTGCGCCCCTGCCATTCGTTCTTTTCTATGTGATAGCAGATGTGGAACGGCTCCTTTTTCCGGATCCGCTCTTCGTACTGTCCAAGGTCAAATGCAATGGCCGAAAGGGGAAAACTGCGTTGTTCCGGCTGGTAGATAATCAGTTTCAAATGATTTTTTCCGACAATATGGCAGGAGTCGGCCAGCACATTCTTGGTGATGAAGAGGGGGGACATGTTTTCAGGTCCGAAGGGTTCAAAGGCATTCAGCACATCGTAGAACCTGTTGTTGATTTCGTCCAAGGAAATCTCCTCGTCAATGTCAATGGTGGGGTACATGGAGGTCTCCTGAATGGAGGAGGCGACCGCCTTTTCAAAGGAGTCCACGAATTCCTCCAGTTTCTCCGGTTTCAGGGAAAGTCCCACGGCATAGGTGTGTCCGCCGAAATGCTCCAGCAGGTGGCTGCATTTGCATACCGCGCTGTAGAGGTCGAATCCCTGCACGGATCTTCCAGACCCCGTGATTATGTCATTGCTCAGGCTGAGGACGATGGTTGGTTTGTAGAACCTTTCCACCAGACGTGAAGCCACAATGCCGATCACCCCCTTGCTCCATTCCGGATGATAGACCACCAGGGCGCGTTTGTCCTTGAAAGATAAATCTTCGTCAATGATATGGATGGCCTTTTGTGTGATTTCGGAATCCAGCTCCTTGCGCTTGGAGTTGTGCTGGTTGATGAGTTCGCCCAACTCTTTGGTCTTCTCCTCTTTTTCGCTAATAAGCAGATGGACGGAACTGCGTCCCGTTTTCATGCGCCCCGCCGCATTGATGCGCGGCCCCACATTGAACACCAAGTCGTTGATTCTTACCAATTGGTTGAAAATGGTCCCCTTTTTCATGGTTTCAGAATCCTTGTTGCGGATAATGTGGCTGTAGGAGAGGATGGATTCAATCCCTTGCCTTGGACGTTTGTTGATAAGTTGCAGTCCCCAATAGGCCAGAATGCGGTTTTCACCAGTAATCGGCACAATGTCGGAGGCGATACTGATGACCACCAAATCCAGAAAGCGGTATACCTCCTCTTTTGGAATCCCGTTTTTCTGCGCCAGCGCCTGTGCCAGTTTGAACCCCACGCCGCATCCGGAAAGCTCCTTGAACGGATAGGGGCAGTCCTTCCGTTTGGGATCCAATACCGCGTAGGCCTCCGGAAGGGTGTCATCGGCCAGATGATGGTCACATACGATGGTGTCAATGCCGTAACGGTTGGCGAGGGCTATCTGTTCATGGCACTTGATGCCGCAATCCAGCACAATCATCAGGGTGAAGCTTTTCTCATGGGCATATTCAACCGCTTGGTTGGAAATGCCATAGCCTTCGTTGTAGCGATCCGGCACATAGTATTCCATGGGCAGGTCAAACCGTTTCAGGAAAGAGAACATCAGAGCCACTGCAGAGGTGCCATCCACATCATAATCTCCAAAAATGAGTGTTTTCTCCTTTTCCTGACAGGCTTTTTGGATGCGTTGGACCGCTCTGTCCATGTCTTTCATGAGAAAAGGGTCATAAAGTTCTGCCAATTTGGGTTTGAAAAAGCGGACGGCCTCTTCCGGATTGTGGATGCCACGAAGGGTGAGTAACTTAGCTAAAGACTTGGAAATATGAAAGTTATTTTCCAAATCAAGTACCGCTTGACGGTCAAAATCCGTATGCACAATCCAACGTTTCTCCATGTATCGTATAAACGTGCAAAAGTAATAAATTTATTTATATGTCATTCGCTACAGACAAAAAAAAATGGAGATATTTTTAAAAAAAAGAGAGGAGGGATGTCTAACTTTTTAGTACTTTTGAAAAAAATTTCCGGATGCTGTGGCATTCGGGGGAAAGAAAAAGGGAGTGTAAGATGAACAAAGAACGTATTTTTATTAAAATTAAGGAATTACAAGATAAAATGGAAGTGTTGGACCAGCGTTTGTCCAACCCGGAAGAGCCGGTTTCCGCTTTGGATTTGGACACACAGCTGATGTATTTGCGGCTGATGTATGACAGTTACCTGTCATTGCGGGATGAAAACCGTCCGGAAGTGAAACGGCGTGCATCCAAGGGTCGCAAGGATGTGCCGGATGTGGAAGCGGAAGAGGTGGTGGAACAGCCGGAGTCGAATGAAACTTCCCTGCCGCTTAAGTTTGCAGAGGAGGAACCGGCAGAGGTTCAGCCCAAGAAGCAGGTGTCGGAGCGCAAACCAAAGAAGGCCGCTGCCGCAACGGCAGTAGTGCAGCCTGCTGTATCGGAGCATCAGCCGGAAACAGTGCCGGAGCAGCCTGAAACCTTGGAAGAAGATGGCAATGATGCTTCAATGGAAGTTTCAGGGACATCAACGGCATCCGAAGAGGAACATTCTGAAAACAAAGAACCTGAGGTCGTGGAAGAACCTAAGTCGGAGGAAATGCCGGAAGTGGATCTCAATCTGATGGAGGAGGAGCCCCAGGTTCATGACATAGACTTGAATGCCATTGAATTTGAAGACGAACCCGATGGTGATGAGGACGATGAAGTGCCGGTTTCTTCCAAAAAGACATCCGATGATGCCTATGCCCCCTATTATCCCGGTCTGAACCCGAAAGCCATGGAGGGCGAGCCTGAAACCGGATTCCCTTCCTATTCCGGCAAAAGTGGCCTGACGTTGGGTGAGCATTTTGCCAATCAGTTCCCCTCACTGAACGACCAGCTTTCCCACAAAAAAGGGGAGGACCGCAGCCTTGGGAGTCGTAAGCAGCGTGACCAGATCAATGACCTTACTAAGTCTATCGACCTGAACCTCAAATTCACCTTTGTAAGGGAACTGTTCAACGGGAACGCCAAACTGCTTTCTGAGGAATTGAACAATCTGAATGAATGTGTCAGGTTGGAAACCGCGTTGTCCCTGTTTGAGGAGATGAAACAGAAATACCGCTGGAAAGAGGAGGCGGAGGCTGTTCAGCAGTTGTACGAGCTGATTTTACGGAAATTTGCCCGTTAGTTTTTTATCATTTTTTGTGCAGATGAGTGACATTACAATACAGGAGGTCAAACGGAGGTACGGTATCATCGGCACTTCGCCTGCCATCGACAGGGCCATCCAGGTGGCCGTTCAGGTGGCTTCCACCGATCTGACTGTGCTGATAAACGGGGAAAGCGGTGTGGGTAAGGAGAATTTTCCAAAAATCATTCACGACCACAGTGCGGAACGCAAGCACCGTCCATACGTGGCCATCAACTGCGGTGCCATTCCGGAGGGAACGGTCGATTCCGAACTGTTCGGTCATGAGAAGGGTTCCTTTACCGGTGCGGTCGGTGAGCGTAAAGGCTATTTTGAGGAGGCTGACGGAGGAACTATTTTTCTGGATGAAGTGGGTGAGTTGCCCGCCTCCACACAGGCGCGGCTGCTCCGTGTGCTGGAAACTGGGGAGTTTATGAGGGTCGGCTCTTCGGAGAGCCGCAAGACAAATGTTCGTGTGGTTGCAGCCACCAATGTCAACATACCGGATGCCATCGCCTCCGGAAAATTCCGTGAGGATCTCTATTACAGGCTAAATACGGTACCGATAGTGATTCCGCCGTTGCGGGAGCGGAAGGAGGACATCCTGTTGCTTTTCCGCAAATTCGCCTTTGATTTTTCTGAAAAATACCGGATGCCGGAGGTGGAGCTGACACCGGAAGCCCAGATGGCGATGCTGCAGTATTATTGGCCTGGGAATGTCCGTCAGCTTAAAAATGTGACGGAACAGATTTCCATTATTGAGCAGGAGCGGACAATCACTTTGGAAACGCTGAAGAAATACATTGATTTAAATGACATCCCCTCCACATTGCCAGTTTTGTACGGCCACCGGCAGCAGCAGAAAACGTCAGATGCCTCATTTGAAAGAGAGCTGATTTTCAAATTTCTGGCAGACATGCAGAAAGACATCAACGAATTGAAACGGTATGTTTCCCATTTGAACGGCAAGGAGGGCGGTGGGGGGCCGTCGGAAGAGGCACCTGTTGCTCCGGCACATTTCCTGTTGGACGATCCGGTGCCGCCTGCCACCGGACATATCCCCGCAGATCCGATTGCGGTGGATGCGGAAATCATTCCAGATTCGCTTTCTTTGCAGGAGAAGGAAAAAGAGATGATTGTAAAGGCTTTGCTAAAAAATAACGGACGGCGCAAGGAGACTGCGGCCGATTTGGGCATTTCCGAACGCACATTGTACCGTAAATTAAAGGAATATCAATTGGATACAAAATGAGTTCTCATATTGGGACCGGAAACTGGGTTGGCAAATCCGTCACATGCTGCATCGCATTGTGCTTCCTGCTGATGACCGGCTGCTCGGTTCATTATTCCTTTTCTGGTGTGGATATTGCGCCAGAGGTGCGGACTGTTTCGGTGAAGCAGTTTCGGAACAACGCCTCCATGGTCAACTTGAAATTAGCCAATGAGTTGACTACCAAGTTGAAAGAAAAATTCCAATCTCAGACAAAACTGATGGTGACCGACCAGATGGGTGATTTGCAGTTTGAAGGGCAGATCACCGATTATGCGGTCACCGCTACGGCTGTCGGCAGTGATAAGGCGGCCATGAACAGGTTGACCATTACGGTCAGGGTCAAGTTTGTCAATACTTTGGACGAAAAAAAGAGTTATGAAACCACTTTTTCCCGTTATGCCGATTTCAGCAGCTCCAAAACGTTGGAGCAGGTGCAGGATGCGCTGGTTGCGGAAATTGTGGAGGCATTGATAGATGACATTTTTACAAAAGCAGTAACAAATTGGTGATTATGATAATGGAAAAAAAAGAATTCAGCCGTATCTGTAAAGATTTCTGCATCCATCCTGCCGCAGTGGAGGGTTTGTCGGAGGTGGTGGCGCGTTATCCCTATTTCCAGCTTGCACGGCTGATGGCCTGCTTTGGACGGAATGATGTTGCTGAAAACGCGGCGTTGGCGTTCAGGATGGAAGACCGGAATTTTCTGTACCGCTTCCTATCCGGAAAGCTACACTTGGAGACAGAGGAGGAGGCCTCTGTTTTGGATGCTGTTTCTGCACATATTCCCAAGGAGATTCATTCTGAAAACGGACGTTCTGCCTTGCAGGTGCTTGATGACATGCTTGAAAAGTTCAAAACCAATCCGCCTAAGATCGCTACGGTTTCCGCCGATTTTCCGGAAGAGGAGGTTTATGAGGATTTGGGCAAAAGCAGCAACATGGAGCGCATGAACTTTGTCAGCGAAACCCTTGCCAGGCTATATGTCGAGCAGAAGGAATACGACCGCGCTGTCAAGGTTTACAAGGTGTTGATGGAAAAGCACCCTGAAAACAGCGAAGCCTATTCCGCTGCCATTGAATCGGCCAAAAACATGAAGAACGCCTAAATATTTTTTTTTTGGAATGATACTCAGTGTTCTCTACATTCTTTTGTCAGGAATAGCCCTTCCGATGGGCGGTATCCAAATGCAGAAAATGTGGCATAACCAGTTGGGGGATGTCTATTCGGTCGGTTTGGGTTCCGCCGCCTGTTTGGGCGGAGCGTTGGCTGCCATGATGGGATGGTCCATCCCTGTGGGGGCCTATCTGATATGTCTTCTCGCCGCTATACTCGGAGCCCTGTTCTATGTGTTCCTCAACAACACCCGTTTCATCACCTTCGGGATGCTTTTCGGATCGCTGATCGGCTCTTTCGGCACGATTGTGGCCAACAACACCACGCCTGAGAACCTGCAACTCTATTACCGTTGGGCCGGTTGCTCGTTCAAGGTGTCGGGCTATCATCCTTACATATATTATTTGTCTTTCCTGTTGTTTGCTATCGGCCTGTTCAGTGCCTGGCAGTTTGTGCGTCACAAACGCCATTCAAATGTCTATTATTTCTTGAACCTTAACCTATTGGTGATTTCTGTGATTGCTGTGTGCGGCATTGTTGGCATGATTTCCCTGACGGTGCCTAATCTGGTGCGGATTATTTTCAAGAACTGCTCCCTTTGGAAGGAGTCCCTATGGTCCATTCTGATCAGTACGGTACTGTTGGCCATCACCTTTGTCATTACCGAATTCAGCAAAGGATTCTACCTGCCGATTTCCGCCACCATGTCCATTATCGCATTTCCGATGGTGGTTTTCCTGATGAAGTCGGAAAAAGACCACCCAAGCCAATAAGTGATGGTGTTGAGATTCAGTTTGTTTCCTAAAATACAAAATTTATCTGGCGCAGATTGGGAATCATTTGTGAAAAAGTTGTACTTTTGCAGCCGCAAAAAATAACACAGATAGTAATAAATAAAAGTTAAAATGTATACTGCAGTTATTGTACTTATCATTATTGTCGCCGTCCTTTTGGGTGCGGTTGTTCTGCTGCAAAATTCCAAAGGCGGAGGTCTGGCTTCCGAGTTTTCATCCTCCAACCAGATTATGGGGGTGCGCAGAACTTCTGATTTTTTGGAGAAAACCACTTGGACGTTGGCCATTGTGCTGGTGGTGTTGAGCTTCATCACCTGCTTTATGGGTCGTAGCGCCTATCAGAAGAAATCGGATGGTGGCAGCAAGGCCCAGCAGGGGCAGAGCGCGGCCGCACCGATGACCCAGCCTGCTGCAACGGCGGCTTCGGATGCCGCACCTGTTGAATCGGCTCCGGAAGCAGCGGAATAAAGCGATTGCTGCAATCCTTTCAGATGGTGGATGCGTATATTTTAGGCATCGAATCATCCTGTGATGACACTTCAGCCGCAGTGCTGTGCAATCGTCGGCTGTTGTCAAATGTCATTGCCGGACAGGAGGTGCATGCCCAATATGGCGGGGTGGTGCCCGAACTTGCATCGCGTGCTCACCAGCAGAATATCGTACCGGTTGTGGATGCCGCCTTGAAAAAAGCCGGTATTGGGGCAAAGGATCTGCACGCGGTTGCCTTTACCAGAGGTCCCGGGTTGCTCGGATCGTTGATAGTGGGTGTCTCCTTTGCCAAAGCGTTTGCCTATAGTCTACGGCTTCCTTTGGTGGAAGTGGATCATTTACAGGGGCATATCCTTTCCCATTTCATTTTTCGGGATGGGTGCGAACAGCCCAGTTTTCCCTTCTTGTGTCTGCTTGTTTCCGGCGGACACACGCAGATTGTAAAAGTTGGTTCGCCATCTGAAATGCAGGTGGTTGGTTCCACAATTGATGATGCGGCCGGTGAAGCCTTTGACAAGGCGGCCAAAATTTTGGGTTATCCATATCCGGGCGGTCCTGTAATCGACAAGCTTGCACAAACCGGCAATCCTCATGCTTTCACCTTCAGTGAAGCTCATTTGCCCGGTTATGATTACAGTTTCAGCGGATTAAAGACATCATTCCTCTATTTCATGCGTGATCGTCTGAAGGATAATCCGCATTTTGGAGAGGAAAATGCGGCCGATTTGTGCGCCTCTTTCCAATATGCGGTATGCCATTCCCTTATGAAAAAGGTTGTGAAGGCCGCCCGTGATTTGAAGATCAGCGAAGTGGCCATTGCGGGGGGGGTCTCGGCCAATTCCGGACTGCAGCAGGCATTGCGGGAGGCTGGGGAGAAATACCGCTGGAACATACATATTCCCACCCTGAGTTTCAGCACCGACAATGCGGCCATGATAGCCATTGCAGGCTATTACAAATACCTGAAAGGGGAGTTTTCCGATTATAATGTTGCTCCCTACACGCGGAGCGAAATGCGTTGAAATCATTATTAAGTGTCTGAGAAAGAAGTAAAACGGCTTTTTGTTGCAATCACTTTCCATCCGGAGGAGAGTTTTGCCGAAAAAGTCCGCCAGCTCCGTCAATGCACTTTCCGGACCGATATGGTCAATTGGGTTCAGCCCGATTTGCTTCATCTTACCCTGAAATTTATTGGTGAGACCGATACAGCCCGTATACCTGACATCTGTAGTGCAGTTGAGGCGGCTGTCCGTACTGTAAATCCTTTCACAATCACCCTTGACCGTATTGGTGCGTTCGGCAGCCGCCACCAGCCACGTGTCATTTGGTTAGGTCCGGTTTACACACCTGATGTGATGGTTCAATTGCATCATCGTATTGATTTGAACCTTGCGAGGAAAGGTTTTCCAAAAACATTTGGAAACTTTGTCTGTCACCTTACTCTTGCCCGCATACACCGTATAGGGGACAAGGGCTATTTTTGGAAACAGTTTGAGGCTTGCAGGCAATTGTTTTCCGAAAAGGTGGAGGTGCGGGAATGTGTGCTCTACGATAGCATCCTGCACAAAGGATACCAGCCGCAGTATGTTGCGTTGGAGCGTTTCCGGCTTTCAGGGAAATCTGAAGGTCAGCTATAGACAATACCGTTTAATTCATAGTTCCGCAGTGTGTTGCCGCTACGGATTTCCAACAGCCCCAAATTATTCACACCTTCAATGATGCCTTCAAATGTCTCGCCGCTGTGAGTGTCGGTGTAAAGGGCCGGAACATGACGTCTGTACAGCAGCTGCAGGTACTTTTTGTGCAAAATTGTGGCATCCTCCTTTCGAAGGCGGGACAGTTGTTCCCTTATATTTATCGCCGTCACCGTCAAATCACTTTTTTTACCTGTCTCCAAAATGACTGAAGTGGGGTTTGGCAGTGTGTCAGGAAATCGTTCCTGATTGAGATTAAGGCCAATACCGATTATGCTGCTTGCAATCTCATCGCTGTTCCAATGGTGGGAGATAAGGATGCCTGCGATTTTCTTTTCATTAATGTAAATGTCATTGGGCCATTTGATCCGTGGATCCAACCCGACATTTTGTCGCAAATGGTCTGTCATTGCCAAAGAGATCCATTCCGTCACCCTGAATTGGGCTTCAACAGGCAGATGTGGGTATATCAATATGCTCATCAGCAAATTTTTACCGTTCTCGCTGTGCCAACTGTTAGTTTGCCGTCCACGTCCGGTTGTCTGAAAGTCGGTCATGACAATCAGTCCGTCCGGACAATCCGGCGTTTTGGCACGGTTTTGACTTTGCAACAGTTGTTCCAAAAAAGTGTTGGTTGATGCAAGTTGCTGAAAGTGCAGGAAATCGTTCATGATAATACGATGTAAAAAACTTTGCAAAAATAGCACGAAAATGGTTGGAAAAAAGGTTATTTTTGCAAAAAATTATTTTTATGCCGATTAATAATCAAGTAGTTGAAAAACAAAAAGTTATAAATAATGAACCACCTGTGTTGAAGCAGGTTGTCATAGATGCGCTGCAAGAAATCAAGGGTCGCGACATCGTGGAGATCGGTTTTGGACACTGTCCGGAGCAACCGCTCTTTGACACCTTCATCCTTTGTTCCGCCACTTCCACAACCCAAGCCGAAGCTTTGTGCGAAAATGTATTGCGACGGGTCTATGAGCGTTTGCGGTTGGAACCTTCCCATTATGAAGGGAAAGACCAGGCGCAATGGATTCTGATAGATTATTTTAACCTTTTGGTTCACATTTTTTTGGAGGACAAGAGGCGTTATTATGACATTGAAGGGCTCTGGAATGATGCGGACATTTTTTCCTATGCCGAACCTGAATCCTCCCCTTTACATTTAAATAATAATTGATTGTATGGCTCAAAAACAGTTTGATTCTCCTAGAAATCCGCAACAACGGAACCGCCCCCAATCCCCACAACAGAAGAAAAAAGGTTTTAACTTCTATTGGTTTTACGGTTTGTTGGCTTTGGCCATCCTATTTATCGGACTGTATGGTATGGAACCCGGCCCCCAATCGGTCGACAATGTCCGGTTGGAGGAGATGATCCGGAACCATGATATAGAGAAAATCGTGATTGTAAAGCAAAAGGAGCAGGCCCGCATTTATATTGATCCGGCCTGTGCCGACAGGGACACCGCCTATGTGAATGCCTTCAAGGCAAATAAGAACGGTCCGCACTTCTATACCGACATCACAGACGCCTCTTCGTTCAAGGAGGAGGTGGTGAAAATGGAGCTGGCCGCTTATCAGCGCGATACCGTCGGAATGAGTGACGCTGACAAGGCGGAGTATGATCAATCGCATAAAAACATTGTCATTAATGTCGATAACAGCAAAAGTTGGGGCAGCGGCCTGCTTGTCTGGCTGTTTCCCATGCTGCTGCTCTTTCTTTTCTTTTTCCTTTCAACACGCAGCATGGGCATGGGTGCCGGAGGGTCGCTCTTCAATATAGGGAAATCAAAGGCGCAATTGTATGACAAGGACAACCAGCCATCCGTCACATTCAAGGATGTGGCCGGCTTGGAGGGTGCAAAGGAAGAGGTTGTCGAGATTGTTGATTTTCTTAAAAATCCTAAGAAATACACCGCATTGGGCGGCAAAATCCCGAAAGGGGCGTTGCTGGTCGGTCCTCCGGGTACAGGCAAAACCTTGTTGGCCAGGGCTGTGGCAGGAGAGGCCAAGGTTCCGTTCTTTTCACTATCCGGCTCTGACTTTGTGGAGATGTTTGTTGGCGTGGGAGCCTCCCGCGTGCGCGACCTTTTCAAAATGGCCAAGGAGAAGGCCCCGTGCATCATCTTTATCGATGAAATCGATGCCATTGGGCGTGCTCGGGGACGCAATGCCATTTCCGGAGCCAACGATGAACGGGAAAACACCCTTAACCAGCTGCTTACAGAAATGGACGGCTTTTCCACAAATGCCGGCGTGATTATCCTTGCCGCAACCAACAGGGCGGACATCCTGGATCATGCGCTGCTGCGTGCCGGACGTTTTGACAGGCAGATACATGTGGAACTTCCTGATGTGGAGGAGCGAAAGGCCATTTTCGGCGTACACATACGTCCTTTGAAGCTGGCCAAGGATGTGGACATTGATTCGTTCGCCAAACAGACTCCCGGATTCTCAGGTGCAGATATAGCAAATGTATGCAACGAGGCGGCGCTTATCGCCGCACGCAACGGCAAGAAGGAGATAGAACGTTCTGATTTCCTTGCCGCAATCGACCGGATTATAGGCGGTTTGGAGCGGCGTGGCAAAATCATCTCTCCGGAGGAGAAACGGGTGATTGCCTACCATGAGGCCGGACACGCCACCGTCAGCTGGATGCTGCGCTACGCTTCGCCGTTGGTGAAGGTGACAATTGTGCCCCGTGGCAAATCGTTGGGTGCCGCATGGTACATGCCTGAGGAGCGTCAGATTGTGAATGCCGATCAGATGATGGATGAAATTGCAGCACTGTTAGGCGGCCGCGCTGCCGAGCAGGTGGTTTTCGGCAAGGTCTCCACCGGTGCACTGAACGACCTTGAGAGAGTGACCAAGCAGGCCTACGCAATGGTGAAGTATTACGGGTTGAACGACAAGATAGGGAACCTCAGCTATTTCGATTCAAGCGGACAGAGCGAATATGCATTCACACCGCCATACGGCGAAAAAACTGCCCAGTGCATTGACGAAGAGGTTCGCAAACTGGTGGAGAAGGCCTATGCCTGTGCCACCGATATCCTGAACAGCCATCGCGGTCAGCTGACCCAATTGGCGGAGCTGCTGTTGGAGCACGAGGTGATTTTCAGCGAGGATGTGGAGCGCATCTGCGGACCGCGACCCTTTGTGACCACAGCGGATGAAAACGCCAAGGCTGCCTCGGAGGGCCAGAAGGAGCTGCTTGAGCAGGAGTAGGGTTATTTAAGATATTTGCCGATTGAAAACAAAAGGTCGGTAAAGAGCATTTTTGTATTGGCGTTAG
>JAEEGK010017555.1_pt1 | contig 15591 bp, 10 predicted proteins | sample 8958771 | NCBI WGS metagenome assembly JAEEGK01 (sample SAMN16246547, study PRJNA631951) | gut metagenome | biome: gut microbiome; feature: rumen; material: SC-attached | host: Bos | place: Iran: Karaj | collected 2018-10
TGCTGCCAATGCCCGACCCCGATTCGCTGACCTATTCCCAACGTCAGTTCTACATGACGGATGTGAAATCCACGCTGATTGCCAAACTCAGCCCCGAAGGGCATCTGCTGTGGCACAAGGTTATTAAGTACACCAATGGTGCAGCTCAAGGCGCATATCCACAATGGATGCAACTTGTCGGCGACTCAACGTTAGTTGTTCAAACAGATTTGCATGTTCCATTTGCTTCGGGTCAAGGTCTATGGTATTTGGACACCTTGCTTATAGGCAGCAACAATCCATCTCAGAATCCAACATACCCTGTTTCAAGCGGGCGTTATACAGCAATGCTTACATTTGATTTATCTGGTAATAAAGTCGACGAACATTTTTTATCGCTTCAACGTCATCGAGATTATTTTGGTTGGATAACGCCGTCTTATGTGCCTTCCTTTTTTAACGTTGACGACCTCGGCAATATCTATATGATTGCACAAATGGCGTGGTCTGAAGAGTATGACTCAATGTATTTATCTGTAGATGAAATACGCCAATATCCGATGGATGATTTTTTCCTTATAAACGATTCTGTAACAAGTATGTATCAACGCAAGATATTGAAGTTTTCACCAGATTATGAGCTTTTGTGGCAGAAGAATCTTATCGATAGTGCGACAATCCATGATCCAGAAAACATGGATTTTTTCACATTGGATTGCAACGGGTTCAGTGTCGACGACAATAATAATATGTATTTAACATCGTATATTACCAGATACTCCACAACCGACTCTTCCTTTTACGAGACGCTTCACCTGAACAATGGTCACGATTTTGTTGTTTCAGGGGAAGAATGCACGGGGGCAGGATTTGTCGTAAAAATTGATACGGCCGGAGATGTTCAATGGCTGTCTCAATTGTATCGTGACGAAACGGCCAATAGGTATGCAATGTTCTATTATCCTCAATGCATTGCCGTTAACAATGATAGCAATTCTGCTGTAATTCTATGGTCAACCGAATTATGCGACAGCAGCAATGCGTTGTTTTTTGACAGCAGTTTATCCATCCGAGTAGAGGACAGCATTCCTACCCAATGGATGTTCACAGATGTAAAGAAGCAGCTATCCACATTTGAGAAGATAGGTTTAACGACAGGTCAATACCAGTCGCAGGGAACTGCAAAAAGTGGAGGAACAGTCCAAGACGGACCAAATGGGTCGGAAATCATATATCAGAACAATCAGATCCTTTTTCAAATTCGTTGCACATATAATATCATCGGAGTGGATACCGTCTACAATTTTGGTGATTTTTACAATTCCAAAATTGCTCTTTTCCGATTCAAAGATGACGGGACTTTGCTTTCCATGAAACTGTTTGATTCCCCGGATGATAATCTGGCTTTCATGGGCTACTATAGCCGCGCGATTATCAATCCTAATGGCGATGTCCTTTTGACTGGATGTTTCAGCGGGGTCATGGGGTTCGACAGCTCCACTTCGTTGCATGGGGCATCCGGCTGCAGCAATGTTTATATCACGTTGTTCAACGACACCACGCTGCTGCATCCCTACGTGCCGCCGACGGACACGGTGCAGCAGGACACCGTCGGCATTGCGCAGATGGAGGACGCCAACGTCATCCTCTACCCCAACCCCGCCCGTGGCAGCGTCACCATAGACCTCGGCGGCGAGACCCTCGTCCAGGCTACCGTCTTCAACGATGCCGCCCAGATGATACCCCTCCGCTTCAGCAGTACCAGCATCGACCTCTCACCGCTTCCTGCCGGCCATTATCTGTTGCACCTCCTCACCCGCTCCGGCAAGCAGTACAGCAAGCAACTAATCGTGACACGGTGAGATTTATTTTGCCATGTCAGATAATAACCGTATCTTTGCGAAAAATTTCGTTGCGAAAAATTTCGCAATCATAATAGGCTAAGAATATGAATCCTTTTAAGTTTGGGACAATTGTAGATGGGGACTATTTCACGGACAGGGTGGAAGAAACCGCCCTGCTGAAACAAAAGTTGGACAGTGAAAACCATATTGTCCTTATCAGTCCGCGCCGATATGGTAAAAGCAGTTTGGTGCAGCGTGTACTGGCTGACTCTGACCGGCCACAGATTCGGCTTGATATGCAGTATGTGGTAAGCGTAAGCGACTTCGCGTCGCAGTTATTAAAGGCTCTTTTCCGTATCTATCCGATGGAGCGGATACGCCACTCGATGACGCATTTCCGCATAGCCCCAACAGTATCTGTCAATGCCGTAACTGGAGCCCTAGAGGTGAACTTTCAGCCTGCGGCCAACAACGTCGTACTGCTGGAGGACGCGATGGCTCTGCTGGAAAAGGTGGCAACGGCAGACAACCGCTTTATCGTCGTCATCGACGAGTTCCAAGAAGTAGTAAATATTGCCAAAGGCTTTGACAAGCAGCTGCGCTCGCTGATGCAACGGCAGCACAACCTGAACTATATGCTCCTTGGCAGTCAGGAATCGATGATGGAGGCTATTTTTGAGAAAAAGAAATCGCCATTCTATCATTTCGGTCAGGTAGTGAGACTGGGCAAGATTCCTTATGATGATTTCCTGCAATTTGTCACGTCCCGCCTGCCTGACGGCAGTACCGGCGTTGCGGAAGAGATTCTCTCTTTTACGGGCTGCCACCCATATTATACGCAGCAGCTTGCATCGCAGGTCTGGGAAATGCTTGTGTATCGGAAAGAAGAGGAAAATGTCGTACAACGCTCTGTCGATGCGTTGGCGACCATGCATGACCTCGACTATGAGCGGCTGTGGCAGAGCATGAACCGCACAGACCGCTTCACATTGCGGCAACTGGCGCAGGCGCAGCAGCCACTACTCAACCGCTCACAGGCCACAAGCACCACCTACAGTTCGCTGTTGCGACTGATGAAACTTGGTTATGTAGTGAAGAACGAGCATTATGAGATAGAAGATCCGTTCTTCTTTCATTGGATAAGTGAAAACAACAAATAGAAAGCCGTAGTATTATGGATACAAAAAGACCATTCATCTTAGCGCTCCTCGTACTGACCGCCCTCGCCACCCAGGCCCAGGAGTTCCAGTGGGCGAAAGGCTGGACCAGCGGCGACAATATCAGCGGTGTGCCGTCGAACACGATTGTGAAAAGCCTCTTCGACCGGGAGGGCAATATCTATATTCTCGGCACTTTCGGATATGGCGCGACGCTCGACGGGGTGGAGCTGCTGCCAATGCCCGACCCCGATTCGCTGACCTATTCCCAACGTCAGTTCTACATGACGGATGTGAAATCCACGCTGATTGCCAAACTCAGCCCCGAAGGGCATCTGCTGTGGCACAAGGTTATTAAATACACACAACAAGGTCACACACAGGGTTCCAATCCATCTTGGATGCAGCTGGTTGGCGACAGTGCAATTGTAATACAGACAGAAATATTCGTTCCAACAAGAAGCGGTGAGGGATTATGGTACATAGACACGTTATTAATGGGTAATGTGAATCAAAGCCAAAACCCTACCTATCCAAGAAGTATGGGTAATTATACAGCCGTACTGACATTTGACCTTGATGGAAATAAAACAGACGAGCATTTTATATCAGTTCTCAGTTATTTCTCAGGCGGATATTACAATCAGTCTTCATTTGGAACGAACTGCCATCCATTTTATATTGACAATAGCGGTCAGATGTATATCTTCCACATAACGAGCAATGTTTGGCATTGGGATTCCGTCTTTCTGTCATTGGATGACCATAGATACAGATACGATTTAGACAATTTCGAAGATGGGTCGGCGAAATGTATGGTGTTAAAAATATCGCCTTCGTTTGAAATGTTGTGGGATAAAGCCATGTTTGACACCATCAGCACAATTGGAACAGGAAGCCCCATTTACGAAAACAATATCGTCTATTCTAATCTATGTGCTGAAAATAATACAAATATTATATTATCTGGTTATCTGGGAAATTCATCTCATGAAGATTCCACCTTCCAATGCTCAATGGCGACAAATGGTAATGGGCAGTTGACCATACAAGATGCAGGTGTAAACGATGTGGGTTTTGTATTATCAATAGACTCTTCAGGCACTGTGAAATGGTTACATCAGCTTTTCAGGCGTTCGAATAGTAGGACGCGTCATTTCAGTTCGGGGTTTTTCTCGTGTGCGGTAAACCCAGACAACAATCATCTGTATGTACTCGGGGCCTTCGGCTACGACACGACAGGCAGTACATTGGCATTTGATTCAAACTATACCGATTTAATCATTGTCGGTTCCACCTCCCTGAGTCCAGCCAAGATGGAATGTTTCTTTGAAAAACTCAATGCACAAACAGGGCAACATATTTCTTATGGCATAACGAAAAGCACAAGATATGGAACTGCCGAATTTGCTGAACGCAAAGACTTGATAGCGATGAACAATCAAGTGATGTTTACAGTTAGATATAACCGTGATTTAGTTGTCAATGATAGTGTGTTCCATACGGAAAATTATGGACATGCATTACTACGGTATAATGATTCGGGGGAACTAATCAGTGCCGCAAACTTTGGAATCCCCGACGTGTCCCGTTATGTGGGAGACCACAGCCGGGCGATTATCAATCCTAACGATGGCGATGTTCTGCTCACGGGCTGCTACAATGGGTCAATCAGTTTTGACGAAACGACACAATTGCAAGGAGCATCCGGCTGCAGCAATGTTTATATCACGTTGTTCAACGACACCACGCTGCTGTATCCTTGGGGAGACACAAACACAAATCATGATGTGAATATCGCCGGCATTGAGAATAAAGACATTTCCGTATACCCCAATCCTGCATCCGACAAAATAATGGTAAAGGCAGGGAAAAACATATCTGATATGGTGCTTTACAACGTCAAGGGAGAAGCCGTTCTTGTCAAGAGAGGATCTTCCCTGAACGGTCAGTCGGTAATCGAAATAAACGGCCTGAATGATGGCATTTATTTTTTGAAAATAGTAACATCTGATGGCACATCCACAAAGAAAATTATTAAAAAATAACCCTAAGCATGAAAAAGATTATCATTACACTAACCTTGTTGCTCTCGCTGGTGCCGATACAAGCAATTTGTTCCACGATACCCATTACAAGCAGCGACACAAATCAAATCCAGCAAAACTGCATGGTGACAATTCTCGGCCCCCAGCAGGAATGTGACCTCACATCTTACCTTGATCAGTTTTATCCGCAACTGCTGACAGAAGAAAACAACTATGCAGACGCCATAGCTGCCTGCAAGGGTGATGAGGTGACGTACACCGCACTGACCGACCATCCCACCGGAACAGAAATGGAAAGTTACCTGTGGACTGCAATAGGCGGTGATATAACTTCGAACGACAATGGTGAAAGCGTAACCATCAAATGGGGCAATGGCGATTTCGGACAATTGCAGATAACGGTTACCCTTTCAGACGGCAGCGAATGCACACTGACAAGGAACGTCGTCCTTATCAGTAAACCTGACCTCAACACGCAAACTCTGCCAAGCTATTACATTGACGAAAATGGTGACAAAATAATCGAAATATGCAAAGGCGGCTCTGTGGAATTCATCGACAACAGCGTGAACGTCCAGACCATTGCTACGGGTTTCCTGTGGGAAAGCAGCATTAGCACTGAGAGCACTCGAAATTACACGCTTGAAGACATAAACACAGAAATGATAGTGAAACACATTCTGACTTCGTTCTGTGGGTGTGATACCACCGAGACATTCCGCATCAAACTCAAGGACGGAAAAAATCTTGAATTGTCATGTTATGGCACTGTTTGTGGGGGAACGGCAGCAAAATACACGGCTCTCAACGTTGCATGTAGTCCTTACGTCTGGATTGTAGATGGGGGTGTCATCACGACAGGCCAGGGCACTCCATCCGTTGAGGTGCTGTGGGACAATCCAGCCAGCGGTTATGGGACAATCGGACTCGACGGTGCATTTTGCGATGAGAATGTGTGCAACAGTATTATGTCCGTAAAGATACCCATAATATCCGATAACATCGGCATAATGGGAAAGAAAGAACTCTGCCAGGGAGAATTCTTCAAATACAGTCTTCCATTGTGGGGCAGCACTTATTACGACTGGACAGTACAGCCCTCGACCGGCGTGACGATAGTCAACGGCGACAACATAAACGAGCGAATCATCACCTTCGATTCCAACGGTGTATATACTATCACCGTCAACTATGGCTGCGATTTTCTGGGTTGTGTGGGGTTTACCTCCCAAGTGGACACCATCCATGTGTTGCCAAGACTTGTCATCAATGGAGAGAAAATTGTATGTCTCAATAGTTCATATACCTACAGCACCAATGAGCCGGATGGTATTCTACAATGGAAGATACTTTCCCCTTCCGGCATAAGTCAGACATCGGATGGCAACACCCTCTCATACCAGTTTTTAGAGACTGGTACCTACACCATCACCGCCTCAAGCGATAATTATTGCAACGAGGCCGTATACTATGTCGAGGTCAATGCTCCCCCGGAGGCAATAAGCGTGGGCATGATAGAGGGCAAACACATCGTGTGCCGCAACAATTCACTTGACCTGACTATTAGCAGTGGAGCTGGTGTGGGCGAGGGCTGCCATCTGGAATGGGCAGCGCCATGTTCACAGGCAACCTTGACGCCCATTTCTAACAATATTTTCACAGTCCCATACGGCGACGAGGTGTGTAATGTCAATGTGTTTACCGTCGACAACCGCACGGGGTGCAGGTCGGAGGCTGCCGTCCATACTGTGACAGCCTTCGAGCTTGCGAGTATAGTACCCGAAACGTTATATGCCTGTCCTCAATCCATAATGCATCTCGATGCACCCCTACAGGACAATGTGTTCTATGAATGGAAGGTGCAGCCAGAAAACCGCGCAAGCGTCATTGGTGACAAAACGGAGGCATCGGTGGATGTCATTGTCAACACAATGGAAAATGGCATATATGCGCCATTCGTCCTGTCCCTTGTAAGACATTATTGCTACGGACTGAAAGATTCGGTAGCCTATAATGTCGTGGTGGGAGAGAATAATGCTGTCGTAACCATTAATCCTGCCTCATCTTGCCAAGGGGAAGCGGTAACGCTAACAGCAACATGTGCCAACTGTGGCACCTCCTTCGAGGCGGAGTCATGGAAAGTGGGTGGAATAAATATTGGTTCTTCGAATCCTATAAGCCACACTTTCACTCAAGCCGGGAATATTCCCATTGACCTCACCTACAATACAAATGACAACACCCATTTCTGCAATAATCTTCACGCAACGTCTTTAATTCACATCATACGCAAGCCCAGTTTCGTAATAGTGAGAAATGGGAACATCCTCTCACGGGAAATGAATTATGACAGCGAGAACACTGCGACAAGCCCTTACTCATATTCCTGGACATACGACGGTACGCCCGTTTCTACAACAATGACATGCCCGATTATCGGAACAGGAGAATACTGTCTGACCATTACAAACAACCTGACAGGATGCGATAATAAGGTGTGCAAGAAGATATTGGACGATTGCGAACAATCCACAATGATAACTGATGTTTGCGGTGCTGTGGTGAGAATTGAGTTGGAGGATGTCGGGTGCGAATGGATTATCACAACCGATGATGAGAATGCACAAATCACACAACTTTCCTCAACGATGTTCAGAGTGGAATACACCACCGTCGGGTACCATGTCATAGAGGCCACAACCAACGATGAATGTGATAATTGTCATTATGCTTCTAAAACAATTTTGGTACAATACATACTCAATGTTTCCGCACGATACGACTGCGAGAACTCCCGGATAGTGGTTACTGATAACTCTTATTACTATGACCCTGCTTTTGAAGGGTCCAGAACTCTCTATTTCAACTTCAACAACGCAGACTATGCAATGCTGCCTGGCGCTTATACATATAACATCAATAATATAGTTTTACCTACGGTTGAAACTAACTTCATTATTACTGCGAGAATAGAAGACTGTGGCTATTCCGTTTCCACGCTGCTGACTTTATATCCTGGTGCATCCATTCTCAGAATAAATCCGGATAGAACCAACCTGTGTGCCGATGTCCCCTTTGAATTCTCTGCGGATGTTTCGGGTGTGGTGAATACTTATTTCTGGGATTTCGGAGATGGTTCTGTGACAAGTAATTTTTCACAAAGCCATACTTTTAGTACTTTATATGGAGACTACTATGTAAAATTATTGATTTTTGATGGTAATGGATGCCCTGTCTCATTGGTAAGACAATATACAGTAAAACAAGATGTATTAAAAGCAGGAAGTCTTATACCTGAAAATAACGTTGATTTATGTTCAGGAGACAATCGCTATATTTGGTATATTAATACAAGTGATAACAATAACGTTTTTAATAACATTAATTCGTATACATGGAGACCCACTCCCACACCCTCAAACCTGACAGGCAACGCTTATGAATATAACACGCATTATACTGGTGACTACAGCGTCAGAGTTGTTGACGTGAACGGGTGTATCGGAGAAGGAGAGGTGAACGTGGGATTCTTCGACAAGCCGCTAGTTCTCATCAAAGACATTGAGAAACATTGTACTGGCGAAGAAATACATTTTTCATGTTTTACACACAATAGCTATATTTCATACGACTGGACTCTGACAAAAGCAGGGACAACAGTATCGTTAACCAATCCCCATTCAACAGACCCATATTTCGTTCCGTCAACAGATGGCGACTATACGATTTCTTTAACCATCCACAACCAAAATTGCGAGGAAACGGCAACCATGACTTTCCATGTGTATAAAACTCCAGCCCCACCCGTATTGAGCTTTGGCGAAAATAGTTGTATCTGTAAGCCACCGGTCAACCTCGTATCCGACAGATACGCCAGCTGGAGCAACGGCTCATTGGGCAATCAGGCCAACTATTACTCTGCGGGATATGCTACCGCTTTCATTGTAGACCAGAACAGCGGCTGCAGGAGCGACACCAGCAGGATTTATATCACCCATGCACCCAATTTCGATGCATTGCTCACGGGATGCTATACAAGATGTCTTCCAGACACACTCCCTGTCTATATGTTAAGTCCGGATGGGCTGAAGTGGGTATGGTCGCTTGAAGGAGGATGGATTGCCAACGGGACTAACAATCATAATATTTACCTACCATTGCCACAATACGGCAATTACAGCATGAATGTTAGATTTGGCGATAATTGCGAGATAGAATCCCCCACGCTTACCATTGAGGAGGATGATATGTGCGGTTGCGACAGCATACAGGTAATGCCGCTGGGCAAGGATGAATGTTATATAAAAGACTGCCAGCTCTATTACACTCTGACTATGGAGGTAACGAACCAATCCTCGGCTCCTGTCATCTTCGACCAGATAAGTACTATGTCTGGAGTTACTGTCATTAGTAGCCCACTGCCGTTAACTATCGGTGCCGGTGCTACAGCCTTTGTCCAAATCGGTTTCAGGCTTACCAACCTTCAGATTTCCCACATCGCCTTCAGCCTCATCAGCACTTCATTGGACTGCGAAAGGGAAATCTCCATGCCCATCGATTTCTCGGCATGTGTTGGGACAGACTGCGAAATTAAACTCGACGAAATACTATACAACCCCACAATCAGCAGTCCCAATGCCTCGGCAGCATTTAAATTCAAACTGACATTGCCTACGGGAACCAATTCTGTCCTGGGTGTGTACTCAGAGCCCAGCCAGGTGGTAGACTACGACGCGACTTCGCTGCCCACCGTCACGGGGCTGCTCGTCCTCGATTATGGAAGGCTCCAACAGATGCAGGAATCGGGCGACTCGGTGGTTTGCATCCATGTTTTGATATGCGACGACGACAAACTGTGTCTTGCCGTAGTCTGCGTGAAGGTTAAAGACCTTTTGGATCAGATTGTGAACGGAGCAAAGACCAGTAGGCAGGATTTCGGTAGGATGTCTGACGTTGGACAGTCCGAGCCGTATTTAGTGCCCAATCCCGCTGGTAACGAAGTACGCGTGGTGGGAATAGAAGCCAACAGCATAGAGACGCTCACGCTGATAGATATGAATGGCAAAGTGTTGCTTTCTGTATCGGGTAAGAACACAATGGACATACATACCATCTCTAAAGGTTACTATATCCTTAAAATCAAATCCACTGACGGCATCTATTACCTTAAATTAATAAAGGCTTGATAGTCACCATAAGAGTTCTCGCAGCCATCCCCTCCTATTCTGGAGGGGATGGCTGCTTTGTAAGTACACGAATTTGTAATAGCGATGAAGCCATCCCAGAAATCCTTCCATTCAAAAGATTCTTCATTCATTAACTTTGCAATGTTTTTATAGCAATGGTATCGCATATAACTAATTGATATAAATACAATAATGTAATTTATATGTTTCAATGATTAGTTCCAAATCAAATCATATTTAATGTTTTTGGAAAACGAGAAGGTGCTGCATCGCATCTCAACTTTTAGGTCTGTCGTAAAAACACGCTCCGGCATCAACCCACTCTAGTTGGGATATGCAGATTGGAGCAGAGCAAACAATAGTGGAGAATAAATGATTATCTGCCGCCACCTCTGCAAGCCGTAAGCACCCCACGTCAAAAAATCCCTCCCCGAAACGCCATTAGTTACGTCTCGGGGAGGGTTGTGTTTTATATCTTTTCATTTTTGTCGTCGGTAATCCGCCTCTTCAAAAGTAAACTACAAGAACAAATCCGCTTGACTTCCGTAAGTAGCGAACCACCACACAGATTGCCGTATTCGTCCTCGAAAGAAAACCGCTGACAATCTTACCAACACACCGTCAATCTGCACCCGTCAATAAACTCCGTTGTGTCACCCCAGTGGAAAAGACTATATAAAAAAACTTACCTTGAGCGCGCTGTTCTTATGGGAAACGAGGTAAGTATGTTTATGCAAAAGTACAACTTTTTCTCATTCCTGCAAAATATTTTTTGATATTTTAGATAAATAAATTGAATATTAATATTTTGTATTTTTCAATATATCAATCTCATCTACCCAATTTTTTCCAAAAACCTGCCTTGCAAGCCTTATTTTACCCTTTGTCCACACCACATGTAACAGTACAGAAACAGGTATTTATCCATATAGAATCAGTACAGAAAGAGGACAAATCCATACCCCATTGTTTCCCGCCGCTTTATTTTTGCCCCGTCTTTCAAAGCCAAGCCTGACAGGTGCACATATCGGGCATCGCCAAGAGGACTGAAAAGAAAGTACAACAAAAATTAAAGAAAGGAAACCTTTATGGCTAAAATCTTCGGTGTAAATACCAAAATCAGCGGTAAGGTGGGGCAACTGCTCTACCGTCAGACCAGGACTGGCACGGTTGTCAGCGAACTGCCTGTCAAGCCCGTCATTCCACGCCGTAGCGCAAGGCAGATGGACCGCCGCGCACAGTGGGCCAATCTTGGTGCCATCTACAAGCAATTCGATGCCATGCTCCGCAAGGGCTATGAGAACCTGCCTCCGCAGATGTCTGTCTACAACGCCTTCATCCAGGCCAACATTGATGTGGTCAAGGTCTACATCACCAAGACCATACGGCTTAACGGCGGTGCCATCCTCGCACCATACCAGATTACTCGCGGCAGCCTCCCCAGCATTGGAATGGCCAAAAACGCCTCCAACATCCTCGTCAGCAGCGTAGCCCTCGGCACCCTCGCCATCGATGCCAACACCACCGTCGGACAGTTCTCACAGGCGGTCATTGACAATAATGACTCTTTCCTGGAGGGCGATCAGCTCACTTTCTTCCACGGCAGGCAAACCATCGACAGCGTAACCCGTACCCCTCGCGCCACCATCAAGGGCTACAAGGTCGTCCTCGACACCGCCGCCGATGCCAAGCTTTGGGACGTGGTGGACAAAATCGGATTCTCCGTGGCCGACAACTGTCTCGCCACCTCCGTAGCCATCACCAACGGGGCGGCGGCATGGGTGCACAGCCGCGAGGAAGGCGACGGCACGCTCCGCGTCAGCACACAGCTCTTCTTTGTTGAGAACGCCGCCCTCGCCTCCTATCAGGGACGCACTGCCTTCACGGCTTCGGTCAACAGCTATGGCGGCATCAACTCCGCTGCCGTCTACCTCAAGCCCGAGGTCGCCGCACTCGAAGTTACGCCCTGACTGTCCGTAATTAGCCGTCTGCTCCACGGAGGCCGCTCAATCGTCCTCCGTGGCCATCGGCTGACACTCACCGGCATCCGATAAAGATGTGTTCCGTGTAGGCGGCTTCAGCCGCCGCAAAAAGAATTTCAAAATTCAATGTTCAAAATTCAAAATTAACTTGTCCCGTGGAAGACTTAGAGATTACCACCCTGCCAGTCGCCGACTGTCGCGACATTCCAAAGCTTCGTACTATGGGCTACGACTCCGACGGCAACGCCGCACAAGTCCGCATGTCCGACTTGTTGCCGCAACAGATACCTGCCGCCAGCATCGACTTCATTAACGGCATCTTCATCGCCCGCCAGCCTTTCGTACCTGGCACCTCCGAGGTCTTTGTCAACGGACTACGATACTTACCAGTCAGGGACTACAAGGAACTGGCGGGCGACGATACCGCCGACGGCTTCGAACTACCTGGAATAGAAAGCAGCGATGAGATAATCCTCAAAGCCATCCCTGTCATCAATTAGGACGCAAAAAGAAAATACGTCCAGTGGCAAAGCCTTAAGGTTTTGCAAAAAAATAAAAAGAAAAACTAAGAATCATGCAAAAGTTAAAAATTAAACAAATCGACGGCGTAGTATCGCCCGCAATATCTGACGATTGGTCTGCATTGACCGAACAACTTGCCACCGCTGCCTCAACAAGCGCAAAGATAGACAATGCCGTCAGCGGCGCCATGGACGGAGCCCTCCAGTCCGTCACCGGCGGCAATGCTGAGAGTGGCAAGTATGTCTCTGCCGTCACCAAGGAAGGCACCGCTGTCAAGGTAGCCAAGACCGCCCTCCCAGTTACGGGTGTCAACACCACCAACACCGCTGGCAGCGGCACCACCACCAAGGCTGTCGTCAGCCTCGCCCTTTCCAATGGCAAGGTCGTGGCCACCGAGAAAACCATCGCCTTTCCCAATCCTCCCGTCCTCACCCTCGACAGCATGGACTACACCGCCGAGATCACCCTCACCAAACCGCCCTTTGCCGAGAGTGCCGTCGCCGTGTTCGTCAACGGCCTGATGCAGCCGCCCGCCGACTACACCCTTGCCGACAACAAGCTCACCTTTAAAGACCCTGAGCGTTATGCCAAGGGCGACACCGTCAACGTCCTCTACCTCACCGCCTAACCCCTTCCAAGCCATGCCCCCAACCCGTCCTCCCCCGAAAGAATGCGTCCCGTGGCAAGGCCTTCAGGTCTTGCAAAGAAGCCTCGCCCCTGTGTCCATTGCAAGGCGATTGTATCGCCGAAAGAAAAATTATCCGTCCCGTGCCAAGGCATTCGTGCCTTGCAAAAACAAAAAGGAAACCCCATGCGAAAAATCACCGAAATCATCATCCATTGCACCGCCACACGCCCCGATGCCGAATGTACCGTGGAGAGCATAAGAAGATACCATCGCAGCCTCGGCTGGCACGACATCGGCTATCATTATGTCATCTACCCCGACGGCAGCGTCCACTCCGGCCGCCCCGTCGAGCAGGCGGGCGCCCACTGCCCCGGACACAACGCCCGCAGCATCGGCATCGCCTATGTCGGCGGCCTCGACGACGACGGCCGTCCTGCCGACACCCGCACCGAAGCCCAGCGGATTGTCCTGCTCCAACTTGTCCGTGACCTGATGGAAGAGTATGCCGTCACCGAAAACCACGGCCACAACGAGTACGCCAACAAAGCCTGCCCATGCTTCGATGTCCGTCAGTGGCTCAAAGATAACAACCTGTAAACACACCCCATCATGAACAACCTTTGGAACCTCATTCCCTCCCTGCTCACTCTCGTCGCCGGTGGCGGCTGGCTCTTCGACCGACGCCGCCACCGGCAGGAGGTCGAGAGCCTTCGTGCCGACAACCGGCAGAAAGACATGAATCTCTCCAAGATGTATGTCGACGAGTTCAGGGAAAATATAGCTGATCCCCTGCGACATGAAGTCAGGGAACTGAAAGACGAAATAAAACATTTGCGCAATGCCATACAAAAGATTAACGACTGCCCTCATAGCGGTGGCTGCCCTGTCCTTGACGAGTTGCAGAAGCAGCAAGACCGTCACGATGCAGACCCACAATGAAACCGTCCACGACACCGTGATAGAGACCGTCACCCTCACCCTCCACGACACCATCCGTGAGACCACCACCATCCTCGTCCAAACCAACGAGACCGGTGACACCACGCGCCTCACCACCAACCGCGACCGCGAGAAGATAATCTCTCGCGACCGCGCCGCCCTCCAAACTCATGCCACCACCCAAACCGAAACCCAATCCACCGCCAAAGAATCCACCACGACTAACCCCATTTTGCCCATCCAACCCATCAACCCCAAATCCCCCATTAAACCCCTCCTAATTTCCTTCCTCCTCGGCCTACTTCTTCTCCCCTTCATCAAACTAATCCACCGTATAAAGAAATAGCCAATGTCTTAGTGTGTCCGATTCTGCCGCGACCAATCATTGCAACCTCAGTCTTGTTTTGTTAAAAATGCAGTTTTTTTGAAAAAAGTTGTTCGTAGATTTGGTTGTTTCAAAATTTTTTCCGTCTTTTGCATTTCAACATGGTTTAACATCAAAATAAACAATATGGATAGAACGATTCTTTTTGAAGAGTACTTCGCTGAGTGCAAAAAAGACCCAAAACAATTCTGCGGTCAAGGAGAGCAGAACTCCGACATTCTTATCATTGGGAAGGAATCAACAAATGTATCTGTTGAAATTAATCATGGTCTTTGCGAGGCAGAAAGAGGTTGTGGTCGTATACGTGACAACATTGGAATAGACACATGGAATCACTACCAATCATTGATTAACCTTGTCTACTGTGGAAATAAGCCACCAACTCCTGAAGGGAAATGGGATTTCGAACAATATGCATTCACAACGGAGTTAAACAAAAAAGCGAGCCCGAAGACATCAAACCCCAACAAGGAAACCAAGGCTTGCCTTGCAGATAGGCTGAAACTATTTAGGGATTCGCCGTTTATTCAGACATTCCCCGTGGTTATCTTGGCTTGCTCTAACTATATCATTAATCAAGGTGAGGGCGAGGAACGGCAGATTGATACCACATTCGGAGTCGAATACGTTTCGCACAAGGTATTTTCAAAATTCAACAAGTATTACATCCACAAAGGAGAATACAAATATCACGGTGAAACAATAAAGAAGCTCGTCATTCATACCCGGAACTTAAGCCAAAATGTGAAACGGGAATTGCTGCCCAGTATTGCAGGGGAAATCAGAAACCACCTAGGCATAAACTAGCATGAAACAGACTACAGCTCTTGAACAACAACTGCACGCATTCTGTATCTTTGACGAAGAGCAGGAAGAGTATCTCTGCGGTTTCATTGACAGCGACGGCAATGTGGTCATCCA
>JAEEGK010017556.1_pt1 | contig 15590 bp, 9 predicted proteins | sample 8958771 | NCBI WGS metagenome assembly JAEEGK01 (sample SAMN16246547, study PRJNA631951) | gut metagenome | biome: gut microbiome; feature: rumen; material: SC-attached | host: Bos | place: Iran: Karaj | collected 2018-10
ATAGATATTTTAAATATGAAAGAAAATATCTTAAGTTTCAAGATTGTTTTGGTAATATTGGAGGATGGATTAGAATTATTTTAACTGTTTGTCAATTTATTTCTGATTATTTCTCTGAAAAAGTTTTGTTATTGGATTTAATTAATGATATTTTTCCTCCTAATAATGAATATATTAAAAAAAATAATTTTAAAAATAGTTCTAATAATAAAAATAATAATAATGAAATATTTAATAATAATAAAATTTCTCTTGCTTTGAAAAATAATTACATTACTAAAAATAAAGAAAATGATAATTCTAATTTATTTCTTAATACAAATTCTCCTAAGAATTTTCAATTAGTAAAAAAAGTCAGAATTAATTTAAATTGTTTTGAATTTCTTTGTCCTTTTTATTTAATTGAAAGAAAAGATAAATTTAAATCATTTTGCTATTTTAGAAATTTTATCTATAATGATATTAGTATTGAAATAATTATACCTTTAATCGAAAGATTATCTAGATTAAAAAATATAATTAAAGGGAAAGATTTTATTTCTAGATTAAATAGTTCTTATTTTACTACTAATGTTGTCTTGGCTAAAAAATTAAAATTATAAAAATTCAAATACATAAAGAAATTATAAATAATTAAATATAATTAAAATTTAATTTTTTAAAATAAATGCATAATATCAAAAATTTAATATACTTAAATATAGTTAATTTATTATCATTAATATTTTACATATTTATTTCCAATTTTTTTCCAAATAAAAAAATAGATATTGTTGAGATTAATAATTTTATAGTTTTATTAAAAATATTAAATTATTTAAATTATAATAAAAATTAATTAAAATTATTAATGTGTAAATAAAAATAATATTTTCTATAAAAATAATATATTTTAATTAATATATATATATATATTTCTATTTAAAGAAAATTTAATTTTAAATGTAGAATTTACAAATTATTTTAAATTAATTATTATCATTCATCATATTTTGACAATAATCACTTTATTTTTATAGAAATTTAATATTTTTTTACCAAAAAATTAAAAAATTTCAACGTCAAATAATCAAATAATAATACAATATTAATATTTCTTATTATTTCAAATAAAAAATTAACTATATATTATATGAGTCATAAAAGTAATTAACAAGTCTTTTATCAATATCATTTAAAAAAACTTGTTTATTATTTTTTAGAAAATTTAGTATTTTAGCTGAAATTTCTTTATCATCATTATAAAAAATCTTTTTACTTGTAAATTTATTTTTTTGAAGAGTAAAATTATGTGAAATTATTTCATTAGAAATATATTTAAATAAAGAAAGTTGTTCTTTATTAAATAAAATATATTTTAATTTATCATGTTCTTCAATCTTTGAAATAAAAAATGGGACTTCTAAATATTGATAAATCATTTCCTTATATTTAAAAAATAATAATTGCTTTTTTGAAGTAATATTAGCTCTTACACATTTACATTTACATAAATACATTTTTAAAATTTCACAATTTGAAAATCTAATTTGTGTATTAGTTCTATTTTTCCATCTTTGTAAGAATTGATTAATTTCTCTTTCTTCATTTATTGTTGATTTCAAATGAAGAAAAAAATTATTATTTGCTGTTAATTTATGAAATTTATGATTTAAAATAAAATTTGAACTTTCAATTGATTTATTTTTATCAACTTTAATAATAGAAGTTTTCCCATTTCTAATTTCAGATTTATAATTTCTAAGAACATTACTATTAATAGGTGAAATATCTTTTTCATTATTTAAATCAAAATCTAATAAAGTATTTAAAATTTTTTCATCTCTTCTTCCTTTTGAAATAACATAAACAACAAAAGGAAAAAAATGTAAAGCTAAACTTAAAATTCCACCTAATTGAGATAAAATATCTTGTATTCTAGTATAAGTTCTAATATTAACAAATAAATGATTTGAAGGACTAATTCTAAATAAAGCTAAATTTAAATCATTTTTATCAATTTGAAAAAAATTAAATGTTTTTAATGAAGAATATGTTTTAACATATTTAATTCTTTTATAAAATAATCCATCATCAGTTTCTAAATCTTCTTCTTGAATTGCAATATCAATATATTTAACATAATGTAATGTTGGAATTATATTAAAAGATTCAATTGAATATAATAAAGGATTATTATAATTTAAAGGATGAATTCCACTAACTCCAATTTTAACTACAAAAGAATTTGTATTATTATTAATAAAATTCATTATTGTTTCTTTTGATTCACAATTTGGATTTAATTCACTTTTACAATAACTTAATTGAATAAATATAAATCCTTTTTTTCCTTCTGAAAAAAATAATCTTGTTTTTTCTTTTAAATCAGTACCATTTAAACAAAACATATTTGTTATTTCTGAATTATAAACATCAATATCATGATTAGGGAAAAAATTATGTGTACATTTTTGTAAAGGAATTTCTTCTTTAACTATTAATTCATTTTTTTTTACATCTAATACTTCATAATAAGTAAATAAAGTAAAATAATTTAATAATTTATCATTTGCCATTCCTTCAAAAGTTAATGAAATTGGCATTTGTGAAAGTGTATCTTCAATTTCAATATATTTTCCTCCAATTAATCCTATTCTTGTTATTAATGGATTTTTATGATAAATTAAATTCTTTGAGATTATTATTCCATATATTATAAATAAAAAAATTGAAATTAATGTTAAAACTCCTCCAATTATTGTTTTGGATTTTGTTTCTTTATTTATTGTAAAATCTATTTTTGTTCCATATATATCTAAGAATTTAAAAAAGAATTCTAATGACTTTGTATTTTTTTTATAAAATGTTGATTTCATTAAATTTTATAACAAGTTATTTTTGTATTTTTTTTTAATATTACAAATTATATTATATTAATAATAAACTAATATTTTATTAAGCAATTTTTTGATTAAAAAATTTTAAAATTTATAATTCAAAATATTAAAATATTTATACTTTTTTTTCTTTATATTTCACCATCAAAATAAATTTAATCTAATTTAATAACAGAACTCAATTTTATTTTCTTTTGATTAAATCATTAGAATATCATGAATTGCATTAATAATTACATTTTTAATTAATATAATTTTATTATTATTTTTTCTTTTTGAGGATGATTTTTAAATAAATAATCTATATTTTGAAATGTTTTATATATATGAGAAAAATTTGTTTCTTTTATTTCAAATTGTTTATAAATTATTCAATAATTTTTTCCTTTTTATATTCCTTCTATTAATTCGGAATCAAATAAGTTTGTTTCAAATTTATTTTTTATCAACTTAATTCTTTATATTTTTAATTAAGGTATATTTGTCATGGCATATATGAATAAACAATTGCATTTCAATTTGAGTTTTTTAAATTGTTGTGTTTTTTTAATTGTTTTTTATTTTTTTTAATGTATTTTTTTTTAAGATTATTTGGGATTTAATTCACTTTGGATGGAATTAAATTTTCTTTATTTTTAAATATTTGAAATAAATTAATTTTTCCTTAAATTATTTTTTTTATTATTAAATCAAAAAATTATTTAAATTAATGAAAAAACAAAAAATATATAATAAAAATAAAAGAAATAATTTTAATAGTATGTATAAATTGAAAAAATATTTAAAATAAATAAAAAAATGCATATTTTATTTTTTTTTTTATTTATAAATCAAATATTCACAGCAGAAATAGATCATTATTTAACAGAACCATATGTAGATTTGGATTGGACTAAAATTGCAGTATCAAAAATTGAAGTTCATTTTATTAATGAAATCTCAAGAAGTGATTTTAAGAGAATTTATTTAACAAATAGTACATCTGGAAATGAAATTGATATAATAAATAATTGTTTCTTTTATTCAAATTCAATAAGATGTTTTGTTTCACCAAAAGTAGTTAATGGAGATCCAGATAATAAAAAATATAAATTTTACTATAGGTTAATGTATGAAGATTCTGAAGGTAACAAAAGTTCATATGTTACAATTTCAGTTAATAATGGTTTTATTATTAAATACTCCTTATTTTTCCTTATTTTTTTAATTTTTTAAATAGAAGAATATGATTTTTTTAATTTAATAAAAATATAAATATATATTATTGGATTTTGTTTTTTTTTTTTTTTATTATGAAATTTATATTTTTAAATCATGAATTGTTGTTTTTATTCTAATGAAAATTTAAATATTCCTCTTGTTAATTCTTTATTTCCAGAATATCAAAATATTAAAAATGGAGATAAAATATTTGGTATTAAATGTAGATTAAAAAGAATACTTTTTGCAAATAAATATTATATTATTAAATTTTTTGAAATAGATAAAGATGATATTTATTCTGATTTTGTAAAAAAAACATTTATTAAGGGAGATATAATGATTTTCATATATGATTTAATGAATAAAGATTCTTTTAAAAAATTAAAAAATAATATTAAAACTATAAGAGATTGTTTTAATATTCAAAAAAATATATTAGTAGGGATTTTTGATTCTAAAATAATTAATGATAATTCTGAAGAAAAATTATTTTGTGAACAAAATAATATAACATATTTTACTATTGATATTAAAAGAAAATATAATATTAATGAGTTTCTAAATCTTTTATTGATTGAAGGAAATAATGGATGAGAAATTATCAAATTCATTTTATTTTATTGATGAGAAAATATCAAATTATTTAACTTTATTATTCATAAACAAAAAGAATTTAAAAATAAAACTTAATTTGATTATTAAATAGTATATATTGATAAAGTTAATTTTATTTTTTTTGAATATTTATTATATAATTCTCAGAAAAAATAATAGTGAAATAAAAATTAAAAAAGTTATGATTTTGTTTAAATAAAACTTTATAAGATTACAGAAAATGTAATTTAAATAAATTAATTATTTAAAATTAAAAATAATTTTTTAAAAATTTATAAGAAAAACAATCAAATAATTAAAATTTTAAAATGAAATAATTACATATTATATTAAATTACAATTTAAATTATAAAATTTTCATACATAATAATAAAAAAAAAATATGAATTTCAAAAATTATCTAATAAGATTTACAATAATAACAATTTTATTAAAAATATCACTAAACCGTAAAACATTATATATTCCAGGTGTAACATTAAACACTCATTTAGATTCATCATTAATACAATTACCATATGAAGCACCAACTTTAATCACAAATAATTTAACTCAAATTTTAGGAACATCTGATAAAATAGAAAATCTAAATACTTTTTTTATAAAATATATTAATTCAATTGGTTATCTTCCTCCAGTTGAACAATCAGCATTAATTTATAGTATTAATGAAGGGGGTGATGACAATGATCCTATTTTTGATAGAGATAAATATAAAGAATATATGAATACAATTATTGATAATGGTGAATTTAAAGAAACAAGATATCAAAATGTACAAAGAAGTCTTCTTGAATATGCAAAAAAAAACCAATTAAGAATTCCAATTGGTTTAGGTTGTTTACTTAAAATAGGAGAACAATATGGTACAAAAAATGATAAAGAAAATTCACAACTACTTCAAAGTATAACAAATAGTATAGATATAATATTAGAAGCACAATTAAATGTAATAGAAAAAGAAAATGAATTCATATTAGATATGACAGAACAATTAAACCAAAAAAAATTAATATTATTTAATATTACATGGAATGATTTAATTCATCTAAGAGAAAATAAGGAGTATAATGAAAAAGATTTAATAGACAATGTATTAAATAAAATAAAATATGGAAGTGATTTTGATGTAAATTCATTAATTGAATTAATGAAAGCAAGATCATCATTTAATAAAATATTATCAAAACAATCATTATTAGCAATAACAAATATTGGTTTAATGGAAGGTTGTATGCAAACAGGAGAAAGTAATGAAAATGCAGGAATATCATCATATAAAGGAAGTCCTATAAGAGTAAAAAAAAAAGGAGAATATGTTTCTCATAATTATGCAAATGGAACAAGAAGTGATTCTAAAACTCAAAATGGTTATAATTTAAATTTTGGTTTTGGTTTTGGGACTCAAAAAGTTTCTGGAGTTGAACCTTATAAAAATTTAATTCCTTATTCTGCTTATAAATATATTATTGGTTTAAAATATATTTCTTCTTTATTGAATCAAGATTCTCTTTTTTTAATTCCTGGAAAAAATTTAAGTGATATTTTAAATGATGTTAATAAATATGATATTTCAGATTCTTTTATGCCAAATAAAATTATTTCTAATTTTAATTATAATAGTAGTAATATATTTAATAATTATTTAAAGTTTATTTCACCATATAATAATGATGAAAATGAAGTTTATTCAATTAGTTGTGATAATATTAATACAAATTGTATTATTTGGAATAATGGTTCAATTAATAATTTAAGTATAAATTATACAATTAATGCATCTTCAGGTTATTTAAATTTTTATTCAGTAATGGGAATATTTTCATCAAATACATTTGTTGCATCATTTGGTAAAAACACCCAAGGAAAATTATTATATGAAATGTATTATAATGGTTATAATGTTTTTTCAAAAGAATCAGAATTTTCTGAAACATCAAATGCATGTTTTGGAGTATTTTATTCAGGAGGAAAAAATGATAAAGATAGTTGTAGAAATGTGTTTAAAGAAAAATGTGGTAATGAATTAGATTATAGATGCAAAGAAAGTGGATTTTATGATATAATGACTGAAAATCCTATTTCAAATTATGATTATCCTTTAGATTGTCAAGACCAAAATTCAAAAGAATGTATAGGTTGGGTTGATCAACATATTATTGGAGGTGGTTTAGTTATTAAACCAAGTTCTTTAATGAGTTTATCTCTTCTTATTCAAAAATATGGTAATATTGAAGATAATAATAAAAATGTTAATATTATTGGAAGTAAAGAAACTAGTTCAAGTAATGATGATTTTAATTTTGATATTGTTGATTATAATTCTATTAGTAAAAATGATTTAAATGTTGAAATGAAAAAAACAGTTTATTATCAAGTTAATTTTCATAAAGGGATTAAAGTCAATTTTTTAGTTTATTTTGTTTTTTTGGTTTTAATTGGAGTTTTATAATTTAAATTTTGTATTTTTTTTTTAATTTTTTTAAAATAAATAAATTTTGAATCATTATAATTATTTTAGGGAATTTATTTTTATTTTAATCAATTATTATTTATGAATTAAATCTTTTTTCTTTAAATATGAAAAGATAATATAAGAAAGAGTTTAAATTCTTTTATAATATAAAAAAATTATTTAAGCAAAAAAATCATTTTTATTGTTTATTTTTTTTTATATTACAATATAAATATTTAAAATGGATGTTAATGATAAAACTTTTTTAGATAAAATAGAAAAAAGAGAAAAATTAAAATCCATATATCTATCTGAAAAAGAAACAAAGAAAATAGGAGTTATTCCTATTACTGAGGCTAAAAAAAGGGAAGATTTACAATTAGAACACCTTTATTATTGTTTGGAAACTAGATGGAAAAGTGAATTAGAAAGTAATTATGAAGAAGAAAAAAACAAATATTCACTGAAAGAATTATTTTTGATTGTATGTACATATTTAAATAAAAGTTCTAATAATATAGAAAGATTAAAAAAAGTAATTGAATTAGGATTAACAGAGGAAAATAAAAATAATAATATAATTTTAGAATGTGTATCATTTTTTTGTGATGAATATATTAGATTAACATATTTATTTATATATAAAAATGAATATGAAAAAAGCATTAATAATAATCCTAATTCTCTCTCTTTGCTCAATAGTACAATATTAGATATTATATATGTAAAATTTTTTAAACGTTATATGAATGATATTATTAAATTACTTAAAATTGATTTATTTAATGGTATTTTTGATAGAAAATATTCTCTTTTGAAACAATTTAATGATTTTGATTTTAATAATTTAAAAAATAATGATTTAATTGTTTTATATAGATATTTAAAATTTTGTTTATTTCGTGAAAAACCTGAAAAAAAAAATGAAGGAGAAAAACAAAATGAAAAAAACTTTAAACAATTTTATGAAGAATTATTGGGGAATATTGAAAAGCAAGAAAACAATATAAATCAAAATATAATAAAATATTGTAAAAAAGAAAAATATAGTTCAGAAATATATGAAATGGCAAAAATTAAATATAAAAAATTAATTGAATTATTTTATGATAAAATTCCAATAAAAGATAATAATTTAATATTCTCAAATGGTTATTTTAATGTTCAATTTGATACTTCTTTAGACTCTTTTGAAAATGATAACATAATAAAGGATGATGATTATAATTTTGGACTAAAAAAAGAAGATGATATATCAAATACTTTATATTTTAATTATCTTGATTGTTCAATTCTATTAAGACATTATACAAAAGATTCTTCATTTTATCTTAAATTAATAAAATGCTTAATATATATTTGTTCTAATTCTTATTATCCTTTTTGTAATATTGTCAATATTTTTATGTTTTTATGTGATATAATTCATTTACATAAAAAAAATATACCACTTCAATATCTTTCTCAATTTTTATATTGTATTGATAACTCAATAAAAAATGAAAAAGTAATTTCTAGATTTTTTCTTATTCCATTATTTCAATTAAAAATTTTAATATTTTGCCATGATATTTGGGATATGTTAATAGAAAATAAAATCGAATATGGTTATACAGATTTTTATGTTATAAAAAATGTTATAGATAAATTAAATTATAATCCTTGGTTTAGAGCTTTTGTTGAAAATATTGAATCTATGAATTATTTATTTTATTATTTTATTTTTAAGAAAGCAGTTAGAAAATTAAAATTGAATAAAGATTTATATGGTTCATTAAAATATTTAGAATTAGTATCAAAAAGTTGTAATGATAAACATAAAGAGTTAAAGGATATTGCAACAGAATGGTTAGAAGTTATTAATATAGAACTTGGATTAACAGATTTATAAAAAATAATATTTTAATTTTATTTTATTTTATATTTAAAAAAAATATTTTTTTAATCATGAAAAAATTAACAATATTATTAAGTTTAACATTTATTTTTTCAAAAATTAATCAAGATTTTCAATCTCAATTCCAATCAGAATCTATAAAAGCAAATGATGAAAATGTTAAAATATTAATCAATTTATATGATAATATAAAATTTGAAATATTTAGAGATATAAAAAATCAAGTAGAGAACCAATTAAATGTTTTGGTTAATAAGACAGAATGGGAAAAATTAAATATATCAAAATTAGAGTATCAACTCCTTAATGAAACATGCAAAAATTATCTAACTGAACATATACTAACAGATATGGAGTTATTAATGATAAAATTTTATTACTCTTTACTTTTATCTCCAAAACAAAAAAATGATCTTAGTGGATTTAAAAAATGTTTAAAATTTGATTCAAAAAATGAAATAAAAGATTATAATAAATCATATGATACTCATATGGAATATATAATATTGAGAATAGATAAATCAGATAAAAACTCAACTAACTTTGATGCTAATAATATAGATATTTTATTTAATTCATTTCTCACTTCTTTTTGTTTACCTAATAATATAAATTATTGTAATGAAAGTAATTTAGAAACATTATTTGCTGCTCTTCAAGATTATTTTAAAAATTTTTTTTGGGAAAATAATGGTCATGATTTTAAGATTTATATCTTCAATAAAGATTTAATGAGTAATAAAGACAAAAATAATAAATATATTAAATTAATTCCTTTATATATTTTATTATTACATCTATTATTATCATTTATTGGAAATTCAAAAAAATTTAGAAAATATAAAATATTTCAATATTTTAATTTAAGGGAAAATTTAGAAGAATCTTTTAATATAAATTTAGCAATTACAAAATATAATAATTTTAAAGGAATAACTTATATTAATTGTTTAATTGGTATTTCAATGATTTTTATGATTTTTGGAAGTGTATTTCTTAAAATGATTAATCTTCCTATAATAAATTATAATGAAGAGAGTTTATATTTTTTATTTAAAAATTTCTTTTATATTATTATTTTTATTGGAATAAGATATTCTCCAAGAATTTTAATTTCATGTTCTGCATTTACACTTACTTATAAATTAATTTCTTATCTTAATAATAATAATAATTCTTTTTGGAAGTTTTTAATTTATCAAATTCATAAATATTTTTATTTGATTATAGTAATTTTATTTTTTTATATTTCATTATATTATTTAAAAAGTGAATCTACTCCTTCATGGTATTTTTTTTATAAAACATTAATATTAAATATTGAGAAAAATAATTTAGTTTTATATATCTTACCTATTTATCATTTTAAAACTGAAAGAAATCAATATCAGTTTTTTCAATACCAAAATTTTATAGATTATTTATGGTTACCATATAATGAAATTATATTATTTCTAATTGGTTCTTTATTAATTTTTATATGCTGTAAATTTAATTGGAGATTAGATTTAATATGTATAATAAGTTTTTTTGCTTTGATTATTTCAAAACTAATATATTTTAATTTTATTGAAAAAAATCTTTACTCTACCTTATATTTTTATTATTTTAATTATGGAATTTATATGACGAATCCAATTTTTAATTTATCTTATTTATTTATTGGAATTTTTTTTGGATTAATTAATTATTGTATTCAAAATCTATTAAATTATATAGAAGAAAAACCAAATCTCAATGATGAAAATTCAAAATCAAATGAAGATAAAAAAAATCAATATCTTAATGAATTAGAAGGAAAATCATATTTACAAATTCCTTGCTATATTTTTCATATTATAAAAAAAAAGAAAATAAATAAATTTTTAAATATTCTTATATTGTTAATAATATTCATACCATTATTATTACATTACTTTTTTTTATATATTCTAGGTAATAATTTTAAGGAAATAAAAGATGAACTTAATTGGTTTATAAATCAAAAAATAATAATGGTAATATATATTTTGGATATTGAAATATTTGTTTTAATCATACATTTCTTCATAATTTATTATTATAAATGGATTAATGTCATCAATTCATTCCTTAATCTAGATTTATGGAGGTTTTTTAATAAGATTTACTTTACTTTTATTGTTTGTTTAAATCTTGTTAATTTATATATTTTTTATCATGATAATAATAGATTAAGTTTAAATTTTGAAACAATATTTTTATATTCTATTATTAATGGTATAAGTATAATTATAATTTCATGTTTATCATATTTATTTTTTGAATTACCTTATAAAAAGTTAATAAAAAGCTATTATAAAGAAAAAAGTTTAAATAATAATGATAGTAATAATAATTCTAATGATATAGAAAATGATGAAGAAGATGAAGAAAGTGATGATGAAAATTAAGAAAATATTAAAATAATAATTATATTAAATTTTTAATTAATTAAAAATTTTATAAAATAAATAAATTTGAAAATAAAATGATTGATGGAAAAAAAATAAAATTACATTTAAATAAGATATTTTCTCCATCAAAAAATATAACTCTAAATTTATCAAAGAAATTAAAGTCATTTAAGCAATTATATAAAATAAAAAATAAAAATTTTGAAATTGATAATGCTCAAATTTATGAAAAATTATTAAAATATTCTTCAAAGAAAATAATACCTTCTACAGAATTTTATATAAATAAAAGAAATCATGTAATTGAAATTATTCAAAAAATAGGAAAAAAATATAATTTTTCAGAACAAGTAATTTATTTATCTTTATTATATTGTGATAATTTATTAAAATCAGTAAAAGAAATTTCAGATAAAAAATTTAATTTATCTATAATTTCTTGTTGTATAATTGCATATAAATTCGCTGAAACTAATTCAATAAAATGTAAATATAAAGATATTTGTAGATTATTTAGAAATTATAATGATTTTATATCTGAAGAATTTTACCTTGAAGAAATTAATATTATAAAAAAATTTCATTATAAATTAAATATTACAACTATTAATGATTTTATTAAATGTATGAATTTAATTGGTGTAATTTATAGAGGAGAAGATAAAGATAAAAATAAAATTCTAAAAACTTTTAATGATATTACTAAAAGAATTTCTTTTAATAAAATTTCTTTAGAATATATAAATGAAGTAATTGCAATGAGTATAGTAAGATTAGTAAGAAAAATATATGATTTAAATCAAAATAGAACAATGACAATTTTTAAAAGATTTCAATTTACAAATGATACTTTTGATGAATGTTATCAAAAAATAAAAAAAATTTTTTTAATCACAATTGATAATAATATTCAATCATATATTAATTTTGAAAATAATATTAATAATAATATAAGTAGGAATTTAAAAAGTCATAATTTACAAAAATGGAATAGTGAAATAAATATAAGTAAAAATAAATTAAATCAATATTATGAAATTTATGATAAAAAAAAGGAGATTATTGAAAATCATTCAAAAAGAGAATTGAAAAAATATGACTCAATACTTAAAATTGAATATTTAGAATCTTTAAGACAAAAATCAAAAGAAAGAGAAATTAAAAATAATAAGTCAATAAATAAACATCATAAAAAAACTATATCTAATCCAATACTTCCTAAAATAGAATCAAAATTTTTTAAAAAAGAATTATCTGAAAAAAACATATATAATAAAAAAAGTGAGAATTGGGTAAATTTTTTTTCACTTAATTCTAATAATATTGAAGATGAAAATTCTAAAAGAAATAATAAATCAAACAGAGAAATTTATAAAAATAAAAATGCATTTCGTTCTTCTAAAATGTTTCTTCCAAAATTAATTCAAGATTATCCTTCTATGAAAAGATATAAAGAATGATTTTTATATAATATATTTTTTTTAAATTTTGTATGGGTTATATAAATAAATTATTTATTAATTTTTTATTTATTAATTTTTTATTTATAAATAATAGGTTAAATTAAATGAATATTCCTTATTAAATAAAAAAATGGAAACAATTTTTCAAAAAGATGAGAAAGGGAATATTGTTCCTTTATTTTTAGAAAATATTAATGAAAATGATTTTAAAGCATTTTTTGAAGTTATTCAAAAATTAGATATTCTTAATTGTGTAAAATTTTTAAATGATTTCATAATTATAATAAAAAAATCAATTGAATTAGGCCAAATTATTATTGATTTTAATGATTTATTTCAAAAGAGAGATAATGGAATAATTGAATTAATAATAGAAAAATATTTATTTCAAGAAATTAAAGAAATTGAACAAACATCTTTTAAAAATTTTTTTATTTTTATATCAAATAATTTTCAACTTGGAAAAAATATTTATGATTTTATTTATAGGATTATTGGAAAAATGTTTCGTGTTCCTGTTATTTTAGAATGTAATTATGAATTAGTTTTTGAAAAGTGTATTGATTTATTAAAAATTTTTTATGAAAATAATGAAGTTAATAAAGAAAATCATCAAGATGTTTATTTTTATTTTAATAATAATGAAGTAAAAATTGAATTGATTAAAGAAAATGAATTATTAATTTCCAATTTTATTATTATTGATATGTATATTTATGTTAATGAATTTTATTCAAATAAAAATTCAAATATAATAAAAATTAATTATTCAAATAATGAAGATATTGAAATTAATTTAACAAATAACAATAATATTCAAATAAAATACAAAGACCAAATAGTAAATAATGAATTATTAGTTATTAATAATAATAAATGGAATAATTTAGAAATGAAAATAGAAAAAGATAAAATTTTGATTAAAATAAATGATAAAAATATAAAAGTTAATTTTAATAAGGAAGTTGATTCAATCAATAATTTAATTTTTTTTTCTAAATTTAATGGTATTATTTCTCCTATAATTATCTCTGAAATAGAATATGAAAAAAAAGAAAATTCTTTTTCTAAATTTTTTATTGGGAAATTATTTAAAGGAGAATTTAAAAAAAGATCTAAAAAACAAGTTAAAGATACTGAATCAATATTATTTGAAGATAAAAATATTCAAGATGAAAATAAAAATGAAAATAATCAAATTGAACAATATATGAATAATATTCCTTTAATTTTATTTTTCAAAAAAAAAGAAAGTAAAAATAAAATAGAAAATATAAAGGATTTAATTTTAGTTGATAAAATACGTTTACCATATTATTATTCATTTAATAATTTATATTTAAAGCAAAATATATTTTTATTAGGAGGAGTAAAAAATATATTTCCTTTATTTGAATTAATGTTTCAACTTTATTCTAATGATGAAAAAAAATTTGAAATAATATTTTCCAAAATAATTTATATATTATCAAATATTTTTTTATATGAAAATAATATTGAAGATGCAATTAATTCAAATTTTTTTCATATTTTTCCTTTATTTTTGGAAAAATTGGGACAATATAATGAATTAGTGTTATCAAATACTTTATTATTATTTAAAACAATATTTAAACATAAAAATAAAAGTGATATAATTTATCCAAATATTAAAGAATTATTATTCAATCAAAAAGTATTTAAAATGATATCAACAAAAAAAGATATTGATTTTTTTGGATTTTTATTATCTTTAGAAAAAAATCAAAAAAATAGTTATATAATTTTAATTTCTATTGTTCTGGAAAATTTTGAAAAAAATATTTTTTCTGAAGAATTTTTTGATGAAATATTTAAATATTTTTTCAACTTTTTAAATAAAAATGATGAACCACAATTAATAATAGAAATTTTTGAATTTTTAAATCTAAAAAAAAATACTAATATAAAATTAATTCATAAGACATTAAGATTATTGATTAATTTATTTAATTTTCAAATTTCTAATGAAGGGATAAATAAAATTTTAATTGAATGGAAAAAAAAAATTAAAGATTCATTTATAGTAAATCATGAAATAAAAGGTATGAATAAAATAATGGAAACCAAAGAAATAAATAATGATGATGATAATGATGATGATAATGATGATGATAATGATGATGGAAATAATAATAATTCAACAGATGAAAAACCTAATAAATCATATATGGATGCATTGTTAAATATCAAAAATAAGAATTCAAATGAAGTCATTTTTATCCCAAAAGCAAATAAATTATTATATATTATAGAGAAAAATTATTTTCATTATATTACTAGTTTAGCTGATTTAAATGACAAAGTTATAAAATTGGATTTAATTAATTTTTTTCAAATAATTATTATTTATTATTTGAATTATGAATTAGCATTTCCAAAATATAAAAAGTTAAACTTTATAAATAAGTTTATAAAAACAAACAAATTTAATATTAAAAAAGCGGACTTTAGTAAGTTTTCTACATCAAAAGCAACAAATTGTTATTCCAAAATATTTAACTTTTCAGAAAAAAAAAAAAATGACAATATTCTAATTAATAATAATAATAATATTAATAATAATAATAATATTAATAATAATAATATTAATAATAATAATAATATTAATAATAATGATGAAATATTAAATCTTTTAAAATCAGA
>JAEEGK010017562.1_pt1 | contig 15585 bp, 14 predicted proteins | sample 8958771 | NCBI WGS metagenome assembly JAEEGK01 (sample SAMN16246547, study PRJNA631951) | gut metagenome | biome: gut microbiome; feature: rumen; material: SC-attached | host: Bos | place: Iran: Karaj | collected 2018-10
TGAAATTGTTATTTCAAAGAACGCAGGTCATGTAAGCTTCATTCAGATGAATAATGTTAATTTCCTTGAAACCCTTAACAGGAAACTTAAAGAAAACTAGTTTTATAAGGGGGTCAAATGCTTTTAAATTTACATGTTAAAAATTTTGCTCTTATCGATGAAATTGATATAGATTTTTCTAAAGGGCTCAATATTCTTACAGGTGAAACAGGCGCCGGCAAATCGATTGTTTTAGGGTCTTTAGCTATAGCACTCGGAGCAAAGGCCGACAAAGACTGCATCAGAACAGGCGAAGAATTCGCTTTGGTTGAAATCACGTTTACGGCCGATACCGATGAGGTTAAGAATAAACTTGTTGAAAATGATATATCTTTGGAAAACGATTGCGTTTTAATTCAGAGAAAAATTACGCCTCAAAGAAGCGTATTTAAGCTCAATTCTCAGACTGTTACCGTTGCTGTCATAAAAGATATTGCATCCGCTTTAATTGATATCTACGGACAGCACGACTATCAGAATCTTTTAAATTCCAGAAAACACATCGAAATACTTGATTCGTTTGCAAAAGACATTTCAGACGCAGTTTCCGGCTATAAGAAAACTTATGCCGAGTATCTGCGTTTAAAAACGTTAGCTGAGAGTCCCGAAGTTGATGAAGTAAGAAGAGAAAGAGAGATTTCTCTACTCGAGTATCAGATAAACGAAATCAAATCCGCATCCTTAAAGGTAAACGAAGAAGAGGAAGTCGAAGAAAGATTAAAAGTTCTTGAAAACGCATATAAAATCCAGAGTACTTTATCCCTCGTAAAAGACATGATGTATGATTACGAGAGCAGTGCGGGAGAAATGATCAATAAATCCATTCGCGAAATGACTGCGATTTCATCTTATGATTCTGCACTGGGAAATTTGTTTGACGAGCTTAACAATATTTATTCACTTGTGTCCGATTTTGAACGTGAAACATATGGGCTTTTAGAAGACTATGCGCCTAACGAAGAAGAACTCGAAAGACTCAGGGAAAGATACAATCTTATCAACGAACTTGAAAGAAAATACGGCAGAACCATAGAAAATGTGCTCGAGTATCTGGACGACAAGGAAAAAGAACTCGAAGCTTTAGAAGATTATGCGATTAAAAGAGAAAGCATCCTAAAAGACTATGAAAAAGCTAAAGAAGCTTTAAAGAAATCCGCAGATGCCTTAACCGAAGTCAGAAAGAAAAACGCAAAATCTTTTGAAGAAGCCATTACTGAAGGACTTTCGGATCTTAATTTCAATCAGAGTTCATTTAAAGTTGCAATTACTGAGGCGTCTGACTATACAGCTAACGGTAAAGACAAGGTGAATTTTGAAATCTCCACCAATCCGGGCGAGCCATTAAAGCCTCTTGAAAATGTTTCTTCGGGCGGTGAACTTTCAAGAATTATGCTTGCGATTAAAACAGTAGGAGCTAAGAGCGATAATACCGAAACGCTCATTTTTGATGAAATTGATGCCGGCATTTCAGGCGTTACCGCTTGGAAAGTGGCCAAGAAGCTTGCTCTTTTATCAAAAGATCATCAAATTATTTTAATAACACATCTTCAGCAAATAGCTGCAATGGCCGATGTACATTTTGAGATAAAGAAAATCGTATCTGACAACTCAAGAACCAATACTTATATTGATGTGCTTGATGAAGAAGGCGAAATAAAAGAAATTGCAAGAATGCTCGGAGATGAGTCGGGAGCTGAGAGTTTCCTTGAAAATGCATCCGAGATTAAAAAGCAGGCTTTGGACTACAAAAAATCAATTGATATTTAATTGTCTCTTTATTTAAGGATAAAAATATAGTATAATATACAAGATATCGGGTATGATTTATCTTTTATGAGCATAAATTGTGCTTTGAGAGTATATTAAACTATATTTTTTCTTTTTATTTTGTTTCGGAGGGTTAAATGAAAAACATTCTCTTTGTTGCATCAGAAGGTGTTCCGTTTATTAAGACGGGCGGACTTGCGGATGTAGTGGGTTCTCTTCCCAAATATGTGGATAAGCGTTATTTCGATATTCGCGTAATGATTCCCCAATATACCTGTATTTCTCAGGAATTAAAAGACAAAATGGTTTATAAGACCAGTTTTTACATGGATTTCCACTGGAAAAACGAATATGTCGGAATTCTTGAGGCCGAAGTTGACGGAGTAAAATATTATTTCATAGATAACGAATCCAAATTCGGAGGATTCCATCCTTACAGCTCAAATGTTTACGACGACATTGAGAAATTTGCATTCTTCTCAAAAGCTGCTTTGGCTGCAATGCCACTCCTTGATTTCAGACCTGACGTAATTCACTGCCATGACTGGCAGACCGGTCTTATTCCTGTTTATCTTAAAGAAAGATTTCAGGGCAATGAATTCTTCCATGGAATTAAGTCCGTTATGACTATTCATAACCTTAAATTCCAGGGTAAGTGGGATGTACCTGCCGTAAAAGATATTACAGGCCTTCCCGATTATTTCTTTACACCGGATAAGCTTGAGTCTTACAAGAATGCCAATCTTTTAAAGGGTGGTCTTGTATATGCGGATGTTATTACTACCGTTTCCGAGACTTATGCGAAGGAAATCATGACTCCTTTCTACGGAGAGAGTCTTGACGGTCTTTTAAGAGCAAGAGAAAGCGATTTAAGAGGTATTGTCAACGGTATCGATTATTCCGAATATGACCCTTCGGTTGATAAATTCATCGATTACAAATACAATGCGGCAAACTTCAGAAAAGAAAAAATAAAAAATAAGAGAAAACTTCAGCACGATCTGGGCCTTGAAGAAAACGATAAAATGATGATGATTGGTATCGTTTCAAGACTTACAGATCAGAAAGGTTTTGACTTAATCGCATATATAATGGATGAGCTTTGCCAGGATGCTGTTCAGATTGTTGTACTCGGTACAGGTGAAGAGCAGTATGAGAATATGTTCAGACACTTTGACTGGAAGTACAACAACAAGGTTTCAGCTAATATCTATTATTCAGAGTCCATGAGCCATAAGATTTATGCTTCCTGTGATGCATTCCTTATGCCTTCGTTATTTGAGCCCTGTGGCTTAAGCCAGCTTATGGCATTAAGATACGGTACAATTCCTATCGTAAGAGAAACAGGCGGTCTTAAGGACACTGTAGAGCCTTACAACGAATACGAGTCAAAGGGAACCGGCTTCAGTTTTGTAAATTACAATGCTCACGAAATGCTCAATACAATTCGTTATGCAGAAAAGATTTACTACGACAGAAAACGTGAATGGAACAAGATGATTGACAGAGCAATGGCTGTTGACTTCTCCTGGCAGGTTTCCGCTAATAAGTATCAGGAAATGTATGACTGGTTAATCGGATAAAATTTAAGACAAATAAAATCATGAAATGTGCCGAAGGTTGTACCTTTGGCACATTTTTATGATATTATAGTAAAAGTGAGTTTTTGAGAGGCTTTAAAGGTATTAAAAATGGCATTTGACGGATTTTGTATACAAAGAATTACAAAAGAATACAGCGATCTTTTTAGCGATGGGCGAATTTCAAAGATTATTCAGCCGAATGCTTTTGATATTATTCTCGTGATTAAGAAGGAGAGGGATACGTACAATCTTTTTGTTTCGGCCAATCCTTCGATGTCTTATACATATCTTGTAAAGGATAAAGGCGAAGCACCTCAGAATGCGCTTAATTTTTGCATGGTTTTGCGTAAATACATTGCCAACGGAAAAATATTAAGCGTTAAACAAAAAGGTAATGAACGTATCATAACGTTTGAAATCGAGCACTTGGACGAAATGGGCGACCGTTCAGTCAAAAAGCTTATTTTCGAGCTTATGGGAAAGCACAGTAATATCATTTTGACAGATGAAAACGATATTATTTTAGACAGCATCAAAAGAATTTCGACTTTGACAAGTTCCGTAAGAGAAGTACTTCCTAAAAAAGAATATTTCTTTCCTTCGGATTTATCAAAAATCAATCCATATGATTGTGATTTCAAAGCGGAGATTACTCGTCTTGTACAAATCATAAAAGATGAAAACCGAGATCTTAAGATTTCTTCACTTCTTTTCTCAAATTTCGAAGGTGTATCCAAGGCCTTTGCAAAAGAAGTAATTATAAGAGCCGGATTTGACAATGATTATCCCGTAAAAGATCTTGATAATAATAAGATTAATTTACTTTGCGACGCTTTTGAAAAAACCACAGAAGAAGCAAAAGACAATACTTCGTTTTATTCGTATTCAAAGAAAGGTTCGCTATATGATTATACGACTTTCTTTTATGATTCTTTTATGAGCGAAGGCATAGATTTTAAAGAACATAAAGACTCATATATATGCGAATTCTTAAATGAATTTTATTCTGCCAAGCATGATGAAGGCGTTATTTTACAAAAGAGTAACGACATCATTAATGTTTTGAATTCCCATATTCAGAAGAATAAGAATAAAATGGGCGAGTGGGAAAAAGAATTGTCAGAATGCGAGAATAAAGATACTCTAAAGAAATACGGCGAACTTTTGAAAGCATATTGTCACAATTTATCGCAAGGCAGCGAAGCGACAGTCCTTGATTATTATACCAACGAAGAAATCACAATTCCCTTGGATGAAAACAAGAGCATTATCGCAAATTCGAATAAGTATTTTAACGATTATTCGAAGGCTAAAAGAAGAGAAGAGAAATTAAACGAGCTTCTTTTAGAAACCAAAGATGAAACGAAATATCTCGAAGAGATGCTTTTATATATTTCGATTTCCGAAAACTCATCGGATTTAAATCAGATCAGAAGCGAACTTTTCGACAAAGGATATCTGCGTAAAAACGTTAATCCCAAGGATAAGAAAAAGAAGTCTGTTATCAAGCATTATATTTACGATAACAATTATCATATCTATGTCGGAAAGAACAATATCCAGAATGAAGAAGTCACATTTAAGATTGCAACAGGAAATGACTGGTGGTTTCACGCAAAAGGCATTGCAGGCTCACATGTAATCGTTAAATCTGACAAGGATAATGATGCAACGGAATGGGAGATGCCTGATGAAGTGTTTGAACTTTGCGCAGGCTTAGCGGCTCTTAATTCTTCGCATAACGGACTCTCGAAAGTCGAAGTTGATTACACACGTAAAAAACATATAAAAAAACCTGCCGAAGGTGACAAAGGCAAGGTTATTTATCATAAGTACTATTCAATGGTTGCAACGCCCGATATATCTATGTATGAATTGACTAGCGTAAACTCTTGAAGTATAATAATTAGGTATGCAAAAAAACAAAAGGCGGGTTAATTATGGTTAAAAGTATGACCGGTTACGGTCGAAGCGAGAAGGTAACACCTACAGCTAAATGTTCGGTGGAAATTAAGTCAGTAAATCACAGATATCTGGATATGTCGATAAAGCTTCCCAGAAAGCTTAACATGTTCGAAGCAGATATCAGAGAAGTATTAAAAGATTACATTCAGCGCGGTAAAGTTGATGTATTCGTAAGTTACGAAGATTATTCGAAAGAAAGCGTTAACATTAAATACAATCAGGAAATCGCAGCAGAATACATGAAGTATTTTGCGAAGATGGCCACAGATTTTGAACTTGACGACGATATAAGAGTTTCGACTCTTGCAAGAATGCCCGAAGTGCTTGTTTCCGAAGATGAAAACATCAACGAAGATGAAATCTGGAAACTCGTAAAAGATGTTCTCATCGAAGCATGTGATGCATTTGTTGTATCCAGAATCAAAGAGGGCGAGAATTTAAGAACAGATCTTCTTGAAAAGCTTGAAGCGATGAGCAAGAACGTTGCATTCATCGAAGAAAGATATCCCAAGACGATTGAAGATTACAAGAACAGACTTACAACCAAGATAAAAGAGGTTCTCGAAGACAAACAGATTGACGAATCCAGAATACTTACCGAAGTTTGTATTTATTCCGACAAGGTTTGTGTTGATGAAGAAATGGTAAGACTTAAGAGCCATATCGAAGCTGTTAAGGAAGCACTTACAACAGGTGGATGTGTCGGTAAGAGACTTGATTTTCTCGCACAGGAGCTTAACCGCGAAGCCAACACAACACTTTCAAAGTCAACCGATATTGAGATTTCAAATGTTGCGATTACCATCAAAACAGAAATCGAAAAGATAAGAGAACAGATACAGAACATCGAATAAGGAGTTCTATTTATGAAAAATAACGGAATCTTGGTAGTTATTTCCGGATTTTCGGGCGCAGGCAAAGGTACACTCGTCAGAAAACTCATGGAAAAATATGATAACTATTCCTTAAGCGTATCAATGACCACAAGAGATAAAAGAGACGGCGAAGAAGACGGCGTTCATTATTTCTTCGTGGATCACAGAAAGTTTGAGCAGACTATAATCGAAGACGGTCTTTTGGAATACGCTTCCTACTGCGGAAACTATTACGGAACGCCCAAGGAATACGTTGAAAAACAGATAGAAGCAGGAAAAGACGTTATCCTTGAAATCGAAGTACAGGGTGCTCTTCAGATTAAGAAGAAATTCCCGAACACGGTTTTACTTTTCGTAACACCTCCTTCGGCAGATGAACTTATTAACAGACTTAAAGGTCGTAACACTGAGTCTGAAGAGGAAATCTACAGAAGAGTAGGCAGAGCGATTGAGGAAGCTGAATGGATTCCCAAATATGATTTTCTGGTAATTAACGACGATCTTGATGAATGTGTAGACAGTCTTCACAATATCATCACAACAGCACATAATGCGCCGGTAAGACAATCGGATTTGATTGAAAAAATAAAAAAAGAACTCGAAGTTATATCGAAAGGAGAATAGAAATGTTACATCCGTCCTACACAGATTTGATGAATGTAGTTAACTATGATGCAGTGGAGGCTGGTGATTCACCTATAGTTAATTCACGTTATTCGATAGTTATGGCTACATCTAAAAGAGCACGTCAGATAATTGACGGCGCAGAACCTCTTGTAGATAATGAAGACGCAAAGCCCCTCTCAATCGCAGTTAAAGAATTAAACGACTCCAAGATTAAGATCGTGGGTTAGTATTAAATACCCGTCGTATTTCGATGGGTATTTATTCTTTTTTATCGGTGCCTGACTCCTATAGGTGTCCGGCTCCGACTTTTGAATTTTTTATGAGAGTTAAGAGAACATGAAGGTTTATTTCGCATCTTTGGGCTGTGATAAGAATTTAGTCGATTCCGAACACATGCTGGCAGATATTTCAAGTGAATATGAAATTGTATCCGCTCCCGAGGATGCAGATATTGCAATCGTTAATACCTGCGCATTCATAAAAGATGCAAAAGAAGAAAGTATCAATACCATCCTTGAACTTGCGGAATACAAGAAAGACAATCTTAAATATCTCGTTGTTACAGGCTGTCTGGCCCAGAGATATTATGAGGATTTAAAAGAATTAATCCCCGAAATAGACGTATTCTTGGGAATTTCCGCAATACCCAATATTTTAGACGACCTTAAACGTATATCTGATAAAGAGAAAATTTTCGATATTCCGGACAACAATTTAAAGCAGTCCGCATCGGGCAGGAGATTTTTAAATCCGCCATACCATTATTCATATCTTAAGATTGCTGAAGGTTGCGATAAAAAATGCACTTATTGTTCGATTCCTTTCATCAGAGGTTCCTACAGATCCGTACCTATGGATGAGCTCATAAAAGAAGCAGAATTCCTTGCAAAGAATTACGTTAAAGAACTGATTCTCGTGGCTCAGGAAACAACCGTTTACGGAACAGATATTTACGGTAAAAAGAGTCTTGTCGAACTGGTAAACAAATTAAGTGAAATAGAAGGCATCGAGTGGATAAGATTAATGTACTGTTATCCGGAAGAGATTGACGATGACCTTATAAATCTTATTAAAGACAATCCCAAGGTTTGCAAATACCTTGATATGCCCATCCAGCATGCTTCCGACAGGATACTTCAGAAGATGGGCCGCAGGACTTCGAAGAAAGAAATCACTACTCTTATTAAGAGATTAAGAAAAGAAATCCCGGGAATAGCAATAAGAACATCTCTTATTACAGGATTTCCGACGGAGACTGACGAAGAAGCTGAAGAACTTTGTGATTTTATCGCCAAGAACAAATTTGACCGTCTCGGAGTATTTACTTACTCAAAGGAAGAAGGCACGTTAGCTGCTTCGTTTAAGCCTCAGATAAAAGAAAGCATTAAAAAACAGAGACAGAAGAAACTGATGGAAATTCAAAGAGAGATTTCGATTAAAAGAAATTTATCATTCGTTTCCAAAAAGTTTACGGCCATAATAGACGGATACAATCCCGAAGAAGGCTTTTATATTGCAAGACTTTATTCCGATGCTCCCGATATCGACGGAAATGTCTTTATCGAAGCTGAAGAAGATTATTTAAGCGGAACATTTGTTAAAGTAAAAATAACCGATTGTTCTGAATACGATTTATTTGGAGAAATAATAAAATGAATTTACCCAACAAACTGACAGTACTTAGAATTATTATTATTCCATTCTTCATATTTTTCCTGATGGCAAGCTTTATTCCTTTCGGGAAATGGGTTGCATTTGCACTTTTTATAATTGCATCACTTACCGATTTCTTTGACGGATTAATTGCCAGAAAGAAAAATCTTATTACCGATTTCGGTAAATTTGCGGATCCTTTAGCCGACAAGCTGCTTGTTTGTTCCGCGCTAATATGTCTTTTAGCATTGGGATCATTAGGGAAATTTGGATATATCCTTGTGCTTGTGATAATCGGCAGAGATTTTATTATTTCAGGCTTCAGACTTGTCGCTGCAGGAAAAGGTGTAGTAATTGCAGCAGATATGTCCGGAAAAATTAAGACTACGCTTCAGATGATTATGATTTTATTTATCATCGCTGATTTAAGTTTTCTTTCAATTCCTACTTTGGTTCTTGAAATTGCAGTGCTTATTTTAACGGTTGTATCTCTGATTATCTGTATTGTCAGAAACAGAAAAGTTTTAGCTGAAACCAAATAACAACAATTTATTTACTTTCGGAGCTTTTATGATAGTTGAATACATTTCCGTCGGTACGGAAATTCTTCTTGGAAACATAATAAATACAAATGCCGCTTTTCTGGCAGAACAGTTTGCAAAGCTTGGACTTACCGCATACTATCAGACGAGTGTAGGTGATAATAAGGCAAGAATCAACGAATGTCTTGATATTGCAATTCAGCGTTCCGATATTATCGTTATTTCCGGCGGTATGGGACCATCTTCGGAAGATGTAACCAAAGAAAGCGTTGCAATGTTTCTTGGTAAAGAAACAATTGATGAGCATATAGAAGGCTGTATAGTTATACCGAATGAATTCGGCAACTCTGCAGGCGAGATAATAGAAGATTCGGGACATATTTATATTCTTTTACCCGGCCAGTTCAATGAATTAAAACCGATGTTTTTAAAATATGCGGTTCCTTTCCTTGAAGAAAAGTCCGATTCGGTTATCATTACAAAAACCGTTAAGATTGCAGGCTTGGGCGAGAGCGAAGTGGAAGAGAATATAAAAGATCTGATGCTTTCACATTCGAATCCATCAATCACAATTTATCCCAAATCCGGCGAAGTACATATTCATGTTACAGCTAAAGGAAACGATCAGGCCGAATGTGAGAGATTAATTAATCCCGTCATAAAAGAATTAAAAACCCTTGTCGGTGAATATATTTATACAACCAATGATGAGGTTTCTCTTGAACAGGCGGTCGTAAATTTACTTTTATCAAACAAATTAACGGTTTCTACCGTAGAGTCCTGCACAGGCGGTATGGTATCCGCGAGACTTATAAATGTTGCGGGAGTATCCGAAGCTCTTAAAACATGCTACGTAACTTATTCTGATAAAAGTAAGCATAAAATACTCGGTGTAAAGAAATCATCTCTGGAAAAATACACAGCTGTATCAGAAAAGGTAGCCGAGGAAATGGCACTTGCCGACGATGTACCGAATAAAGCGGATGTTATAGTTTCAGTAACCGGAGTTGCGGGTCCTGACAGCCCTTATGAAGGTAAAGAAGTAGGACTCGTTTATATAGGCTGCAATGTGAAAGGAAAAATAACCGTAAAAGAATATAAATTCAAAGGCGACAGAACAAAGGTAAGAGAATGTGCCACAACTGCCGCACTTGATTTGATGAGAGTCTGTATACTTAAATACATCAGTGAGACTCAGTTTGGAATGTAAGTAGAGGGATATATTATGAATGAATATGTTTTTTGCCCGCGCTGCGGAGCCGTTACAAAACCGGGCGTTTGCACGAACTGCGGATACACAATTAATAAAGAAGAACAGTCTGCTGAAAATGTGATTGATGCGAATTATGAAAAGAGTCAACAGACGTTTTATACCGGACCCGAAAAAAAGAAGAGTGAGCCCAATACTAATAAAAGTTCAAAAGGATGGATTATAGGACTTATAATCGGAGCAGTTGTTGTTTTGGTTACCATTATTCTTATAGTTGTTCTTGCACTCTTTGCATTCTTACCAATTGTTATTAAAGGTGTATATAATACTTCGCAGATAACAACCAATACATCGACCACAAATAATACCAATAATAATAACAATTCGAATCCAAACCTTTTCCCGGAGATAGGTCCGGATGTAGATCCCGATGATCCCGATTTGGACCTTGATGTAAACGATCCCAATGACAATGAGTTTTATTATTACGCAACTACTATCGAGGGACTATATTCAGGCACTTCCAAATTTGATTACGATGATTTTATCAACAATATCGTTCCTTCTGCCAATGAATACTGGGATGAACCTGCAGAGGATAATTTTGATTATTTTATAAACGGTAATTATTCCTCATATCTAAAATCCGAAGTCAGTCATAATTTTATCGAAAGAGACGGCTTTGCGACTCCTTATTATGAGTATTTGGTTGATTCCTATATTGAGAACAAGAATTATACAGTTGAAAGAAGAGCTATCCGTTATGAAGGCGAATGCAACGGTATTTTCATCAATGCTTACTGTACTTATTATGCATTAAGTTCCGACAAGGTTGATTTTACTAAAGCTAACGAAGCATTAAGGAATCAGGCTATAAGTGAATTATATGAATTCGTTTCAAAAAATAAAAATACAAACTCGGACGAAACATTTAATTACACACTTTATACCGATTCGGTTGTAACTTTTAATAATGACGAGGTTATTTCGATTGGCTTTTCGACCACTTCATATGTAAACAACTACATTGAGAATTTCTATATTCATGGAATTAATGTTGATGTTAAAAATGGAGGAGTATTGGATAATACAGCAATACTCGATTTCAGAGGAGACTTTGCTGAATTTTTCGTAGAACGCTCAAATATTCAGAACAGTTACGTTGATGCCATCAATTACAGTCCTTCCGAAGATACCGCAAAGGTTTTCCAGGATGACGATGCACTGATTATGTTATTCACACCTCTCGGAATTGAAGTAGGAATTAATTATCGTTATCACGACAGTTACGGCTGGGTAACCGTTACATTAAATGATTTTGACGATTATTTTATGCACCAATACAGTTTTGATACCGATTGGGGTCACGGATACGATATTTATCAGTACGAAAAAGACAATAATATTTATTTTGATCCTTTCGCCAACGATGACCAGGAAGAATATTTTTATGATTTATAAAAAATTTTTGGAATAACCCATAAATCTCTTTTTCTGATTCGTATCTTTATCAGAAAACAGGAAAACTCGTAAAAGATTTTCAGGAGGTCAGATATGAATTACGGAAAAGAAAAATGCAAAGCTCTTAAGCAGATTCGCAAACAGATAGCAGATAATAATGATATTAAATATGTAATTGAAGAATGCAAACATAAAGGCAAATGCAAAGGCACGTGTCCCAAATGCGAAGCAGAAGTAAGATACCTTGAGAGAGAACTCGAGAAAAGAAGGCTTTCGGGTAAGAAGGTTGCCATTGCAGGTGTTTCTGTAGGAATAGCAGCAACATTTTCAGCATGTAATCCTATGAACGTTGTTTATACTATAGTTGATCCGATTGCTAGTATATTTGACGGCGGAAACGGCGGAGGAGATCTTGGGGGTGCAACAACGATTCAAGGCGATATTTCGGTTGAACAGCTTGGCGGAGAACCTTTACCGATGGAGATTTATCTTGAGGAAGATGATAATACTGACGGTTGCGAGGATGATGGTTGCGTAGATACCGATGGTTCCGAAGATGATGGCATTGAAGCAGATGATGATTGCGAAGATGATTGTGAAATTTCAGAAACCGAAGAAGATGATGAAAACTCTGACACCGAAGAAGATACTTCTATTTCTGTCGATAACAAGTATTTGAAATTTGAAGACGATTATGAACTTGAAGGTGGAGTAGAATATAATCCCGAAGGCGATTTTGAAGTAATAATTGATGAGATATTCTAAACATGAGTGAAAACAAAGTTGAGACAATTAATTTAGTTTCAGTCAGCAGAATAAGAACTAAAACGGACGGCGAGGGCGTAACAACCCTCGTTGTTTCTATGGGCTGTCCTTTAAGATGTGCTTACTGCATCAACCCTTTTACCTGGGACGGAAGCATCAAAGGTAAAACATATACTATTGATGATTTATACAATGAATTAAAAATCGACAATCTCTATTTCCTTGCTACCGGCGGCGGAGTAATGTTTGGTGGCGGAGAACCTCTTTTAAACGCTGATTTTATCAGTAATTTTATAAATAAATACAAAGATACGGGCTGGAAGTTTTCTATAGAAACGTCTGTAAACGTTCCGCTTGAAAATCTTAAAAAAGTAATCGGACTTATTGATTTATTCATAGTCGATACAAAAGATATGAATAAAGAAAGATATGAATTATATACCAAGGCTGATTACGATAATTTTATAAATAATCTTAAATATCTTTTAAAAGAAGTCGGACCAGAAAAGATTATCGCAAGAGTTCCGATTATTCCCACTTTCCACAAAGGCAAAGAATATGAGGACAATATAAAAGCTTTGCAGGAAATCGGAATTAAAGGCATAGAAGTATTCAATTATATCGATCCTGCCAAAAGAAAAGAAATATCCGATACAGCAAAGAAGAATAAAGAGGATTTTCTTGGTAAAATTTAAAAAAATATTGAATAATCGTATTTGCAATGTTACTATTGTTTCATCTTATTTAGAGAATTCTTCTCTAAATCAGTTTTCCCGAATGAAAAATAAAAGATGAAACGGAGTGATGCGCTTGATTGTGTAATTATTTTTGTTGACAAGAACAAATGTTTGGGTTAAACTAAAAACAGAACGTATGTTTGATTGGAGGTTAAAATGGAAAGAGAAGAAAAGATTAAAGCATTGGAAGCTGCTTTAACACAGATTGAGAAGCAATACGGCAAAGGTGCCGTTATGAAACTTGGCGATCCTGCCAGTCAGATGAATGTCGAAACCATTCCCACAGGATCAATAAGCTTAGATATAGCGTTAGGTCTCGGCGGAATACCCAAGGGACGTGTAATAGAAATCTACGGACCTGAATCTTCAGGTAAAACAACAGTTACACTGCATATGATTGCAGAGGTTCAAAAACGTGGCGGTATCTGCGGATTTATCGATGCAGAGCATGCGCTTGATCCTGCATATGCAAAGAATATAGGTGTTGATGTTGACAATCTTTATATTTCACAGCCCGATAACGGCGAACAGGCTCTTGAAATTACAGAAACCATGGTTCGTTCCGGAGCTATTGATTTGGTAGTTGTTGACTCTGTTGCAGCACTTGTTCCCAAGGCAGAGCTTGAAGGAGATATGGGTGATGCACATGTAGGCCTTCAGGCAAGACTAATGTCACAAGCTTTAAGAAAACTTACAGGTGCTATCGGAAAGACAAACTGCACCGTAGTATTTATTAACCAGCTTCGTGAAAAAGTAGGTGTATTCTACGGCAATCCTCAGGTTACTACCGGTGGTAATGCTCTTAAATTTTATTCATCTGTTCGTATGGAAATCAAGAAGGTTGATTCTATCAAAGTAAACGGTGAAGTGGTAGGTAACAGAACCAGAGCAAAGATTGTAAAGAACAAAGTTGCTCCTCCTTTCAAAGAGGCAGAGTTCGATATTATGTTTGGTGAAGGAATTTCCTTCGTAGGCGACTTGCTTGACCTTGCTACCGAGATTGATGTAATTAACAAATCCGGCGCATGGTATGCTTACCAGGGCAATAAAATCGGACAGGGCAGAGAGAATGCCAAGATTTACCTTCAGGACAATCCCGAAGTATTAAGCGAAGTTGAAAAAGCTGTAAGAACACATTTCAATCTTCAGGATGTTCCTTCTGAAACAGATAAATAATTAGTTATTTCCAAGCCCGAAATCTTATGATTTCGGGCTTTTTTTAAAAAAAGGATAAATATTATCAGTGCCTATTTCACGAAGTGTACCTGGCTCTGATAATGCAGGATAATTTGTATGGAAATAAAAAGTATAACAGATTTTAAATCCAATAAAGTCAAAATAGAGGCAGAAGGAGTAACTTTTGCTTTATATAAAAGCGATTTGAAGAAATATGATATTAAAGAAGGTGAACTTGAAGAGGACATCTTCAATGAAATCATGACTGAAATCCTTCCTAAAAGAGCTTTAGACAGAAGCCTTAAAATAATTACCGGCAGAGATATGACTGAAGGAATGATAAAAGACAAGCTCAGAGAGGATTTATATCCGGCAGATATTATTGATTCTGTAATCGAAAGGCTTAAACAGGAGAGGCTTATTAATGATGAACGATTTATAAGAGGCTTTATAGAGGGCAAGAGTTCAAAGAAGAGTAAAAGAGATATTATGGTTGCTTTATCTTCTAAAAGAGTCGATATGAATCTGGCAGAAAGAATATATGCCGAATTATCTGAAGAAGGCAGTTTATCTGATGAAAAGGAGCTTATAGTTAAGCTGTTAGAGAAGAGGCATTACGATTTTGATAATGCTGATTTTGAAGAAAAGCAAAAGCAGATTAGATACCTTCTTGGTAAGGGCTTTTCTTATGATTCAATTCATAGTGCTTTGAAGGATTAAAAATACTTTATTTTGTGGTTCAAAGTCAGTTTTGGTTTACAATAATTCTTGACATATTTTTTTAAACAATATAAGATATAAATGTTGTAATTTAAAATATGGGGTTATTATGCCCTGTACATACCGTACAATGATAACTTAATAAGGAGGTAAGACAATCAATGGTTGGACAAGTTAGTGTGGTTGTTTTTCTTGTTGCCATATTAATCACTGCCATTCTTGTTGCGCTTGTTTCCGTCCTGATCACATATTTTGTTTATAAGAACAATATCAAGAGCAAAATCGGTAATGCCGAAGAAAAAGCTCGTGAAATTCTTGATGAAGCGTTAAAAACAGCAGAAGCTAAGAAACGTGAAGGTTTACTTGAGATCAAGGAAGAATCAATAAAGTACAAAAATGAGATCGAAAAAGAGAACAAGGAACGCAGAGCTGAACTTCAGAGAAGTGAAAGAAGAGTTCAGCAGA
>JAEEGK010017566.1_pt1 | contig 15582 bp, 11 predicted proteins | sample 8958771 | NCBI WGS metagenome assembly JAEEGK01 (sample SAMN16246547, study PRJNA631951) | gut metagenome | biome: gut microbiome; feature: rumen; material: SC-attached | host: Bos | place: Iran: Karaj | collected 2018-10
TCACATTCTGAATGAGATAATCCACCTGTTCCTCCGTGGCGTCCTCCCCCAGGGTCAGGCGCAGGGAACCGTGGGCTACGTCGTGCACCCGCCCGATGGCCAGCAGCACATGGCTGGGATCCAGGGAGCCGGAGGTGCAGGCGCTGCCGGAGGAGGCGCAGATGCCACGGTCGTCCAGCAGCAGGAGGAGGGATTCCCCCTCGATGCCCTCAAAGCAGAAGTTCACGTTCCCGGGAAGCCGCTTCTCCGCGTCCCCGTTCAGGGCGGAATGGGGGATCTCCCGGAGTCCCGCGATGAGCCTGTCCCGGAGGGCCCGGAGCCTGGGCGCCGTTTCCGCCATGTTCCCGGCGGTCTCCTTCAGAGCGGCGGCCATGGCTGCGGCGGCGGCGACGTTTTCCGTCCCGGCCCGTTTGCCTCCTTCCTGGGCGCCTCCCTCGATGAGGTTCACCAGCCGGACCCCCTTTCGGGCATAGAGGAAGCCGATGCCCTTGGGGCCGTGGAACTTATGGGCGGAGGAGGAGAGCATATCGATGTTCTGCTCCTTCACGTCGATGGGCACATGGCCCACCGCCTGGACCGCGTCCGTATGGAACAGGACCCCGTGCTTCCGGCAGACGGCGCCGATCTCCCGGATGGGCTGGATGGTGCCGATCTCATTGTTGGCGTACATGACGGAGACCAGGCAGGTATCCTCCCGGATGGCCGCCTCCAGCTCCTCCACCCGGACGAGGCCGTCCTCGTGCACCGGGAGCAGGGTGACGGAAAAGCCTTCCTCCTCCAGCCGCTTCAGGGTGTGGAGGATGGCGTGGTGCTCGAAGGCGGTGGAGATGATGTGGGTCTTTCCCGCCCGTTTACCCAGGGCAGCGCCGGTGCGGAGGGCCTGATTGTCCGCCTCGCTGCCGCCGGAGGTGATGGTGATCTCCCCGGGGTCTGCCCCGATCACGGCGGCGATCTCCCCCCGGGCCTGCTCCAGGCGCTCCTTGGCCCGCTGTCCCAGGGCGTAGAGGCTGGAGGGGTTGCCGTATTCTTCCTCCAGACAGGCGGTCATGGCTTCTATTGCGGCGCGGCTCATTTTGGTGGTCGCGGCGTTGTCGGCATAGATCATCATGTATCGGACCTCCTTTGCGGTCTTGTCCGCATGATACACCTATTCACCTACTATGTCAATAGGTAAATTTTCTTCAGCCCCCTTGATTTTCGGATTCACCCTGCGGTACAATAGGTGAAACAAAGGGGGGGACTGACCATGATCTCCACAAAGGGACGCTATGCGCTGCGGGTGATGATCGACCTGGCGGAGCACGAAGGAGAGGAGTATCAGCCGCTGAAGGATATCGCTGCCCGGCAGGGGGTCTCCAAGAAATATCTGGAGATCATCGTGAAGGAACTGGTGGAGGGCGGTCTGGTGGCCGGTGTCAGCGGCAAGGGGGGCGGATACCGTCTGTGCCGCCGACCCGAGGAATATCCCGTCGGCGAGATCCTGGAGCGGATGGTGGGGCCCCTTTCTTCCGTAGCCTGCCTCTCCGCCGGGGCGGATCCATGCCCCCGGGCGGCGGACTGCCAGACTCTGCCCCTCTGGGCGGAGTACGACAAGCTCACCCATGATTTCTTTTACGGCAAGACCCTCCGGGATCTGATCCGCAGGGACTGAAGGACGAACTGAGAACACTGATCCCGGCATGCCCTTCGGCGTGCCGGGATCTTTCCGTATCCTTTTTACTCCATCAGGCCGTATTTGACCTTGATCCGGTCCAGCTTCTCCAGCATGGGCTCCGCCGCCAGCCAGAGGAAGAACACCGTGGCCGCGGCGTGGACCAGATCCACGGGGAAGCCGGAGACGTAGTAGGTGAGAAGGAGCTTCCAGTTCAGGGTGCGGGCATAGCTCAGGGCGGCGTAGGGATTCATGATGCCGCCGTAGATCACCAGGGCGGTGATGGCGCCGAAGATGCACAGGGAGACCCGGCTCCGGCGCAGAAGGCCCTTCCGGAACAGCACCCCGGCCAGGAAGCCGATGATCCCGGCGGAGAACATCTGGAAGGGGGTCCAGGTGCCCTGTCCGAAGAGGACGTTGGAGGCCACCATGGTCATGGCGCCCACCAGGAAGCCCGTCTCGCCCCCGAAGGCCACCCCGGCGATGATCACCAGAGCCAGCACCGGCGTGAACATGGGCAGCATGAAGAAGGCGGCCCGGCCCACCACGCCGATGGCGCAGAGCACGGCGATGATCACCAGCTCCCGGGCCTGGGGCTTCCGCCCCTCGAACACCAGGAAGAAGGGGAGCATGGTCTCCAGCATGACCAGCAGGGCGATGAAATAGTACTTTCTGCCCCCCAGATAGTAGACCCCCACGAAGATGGTCAGGGGGATCAGGAGCAGGATGCAGATCGCAGCGGCAATGGTCCGGCGGGAGAGTTTCCGCTTCTCCTTGGGCGTCTGCACCCGCACCGGGCGGTTCGCCCTCCGGCTGAAGGAAAAGGCGCTGATGAGCAGGCAAAGGATCAGCAGCAGGTACAGGGGGATGTTCTCGTAGGCCGCGGAGGTGAGCCCGTCCTCCCGGATCAGGGAGGAGAGGTCCTGCTGGGAGATCGTGTAGATAAAGAGGATGAGGGCCCCCAGGCCGCTGAGACAGCCCAGAAGGATGCGCCACAGAGGCAGTTTCTTCGGTTTGGCGTCCGCGCTGTCTTCGGAAGGTTCCGGCAGGGGAGGCGCCTCCTCCGGCAGCTCCGGTTTCGGCGGCAGTTTTCCGCCGCAGGCGGCCATCACGTCCGTGGGGGTCACCGCCTCCGGCAGGAGGCCCCGGGCCATGCGGTTGGCAGAGGTGGTGTAGAAGCTGTTGCCGGAGAAGAACTGCCGCGGCCTGCCCTCGGAAACGATGTTCCCGTCGAAGAACAGGGCGCAGCGGTCCGCGTAGGCGGCGCAGAATTCCACGTCATGGCTCACCATGAAGATGGTGACGCCCCGGCGCTGCAGAGTTTTGAGGATCACGGCGAAGACCTGCTTGAACTCCGCGTCCAGCCCCTTGGTGGGCTCGTCCAGCAGAAGGATCTCCGGCTCCAGGAGCAGCACCTTGGCCAGGGCCGCCCGCTGCTGTTCGCCCCCGGAGAGGTCGTAGGGGTGCCGGTCCAGGAGCTCCTCCAGACGGCAGAGCTGCACCGCCCGGGCCACCCGGGCTTCCTGCAGGGCTTTATCCGTCCCCGTGCCCCGGAAGAGTTCGAACAGGTCCTCCCGCACGGTTTTCTTCACGAACAGGGTCTGGGGATTCTGGGGCAGGGTGCCCGCCCGGCCGGTCAGCCGGATCTCTCCCCGATAGGGCTTCTGCAGACCGCCCACCAGGGAAAGGGTGGTGGTCTTGCCGGTGCCGTTGCCCCCCAGGAGGGCCAGGAACTCTCCCTTTTTCACCTCCAGGCTCACGCCCTTCACCACGTCGGGCAGGTCCTTGTCGTATTTGAACCACACGTCCTCCAGGGCGATGGCGGTTTCCTCCCCGGCGACGGGGACCGGCTCCGCCGGAAGCTCCCCCAGGGGGCGGCGCCGGGCATAATCCGCAAGCCAGTCCCGCCCGTCCCGTACGGTGATGGGGCAGGGAGCGGCGTCCTCCGCGCTGGCCCACACCCGCATGGCGGTGGGCATCGCCAGGAACATGCCGTGACCGGCGCCCCGGAGGGTCTCTCCCACCTCTTTCGGGGCCCCGTCCGCAATGATCCGGCCCCTGTCCATCACCAGTACCCGGTCGGAGAGGGGGAAGGCCTCCTCCAGCCGGTGCTCCGTCAGGAGGATGGTGGTGCCCAGTTCCCGGTTCACCTTGCCGATGGTGGCCAGAAAATCCGAGGCGGCGATGGGGTCCAGCTGACTGGTGGGCTCGTCCAGGATCAGCACCGAGGGCTGCATGGCCATGATGGAGGCCAGGTTCAGCAGCTGCTTCTGGCCGCCGGAGAGCTCCGCGACGTTCTGATAGAACCAGGTCTGGATGCCGAAGAAGGATGCCATCTCCGCCACCCGGCTGCGGATGGTGGGGGTGTCGTACCCCAGGCTCTCCAGACCGAAGGCCAGCTCATGCCAGACCTTGTCCGTCACGATCTGGTTCTCCGGGCTCTGCTGCACGAAGCCGATGCGCTCGCTCTGAGTCCGGTGGTCCAGCTCCGCCAGGGGGCGGCCCTCAAAGAGGATCTCTCCCCGCAGGTCCCCGGCAGGGGCCAGAACGGACTTGAGCTGCCGCAGCAGGGTGCTCTTTCCGCAGCCGGAGGGGCCGCAGAGGGTGACGAACTGTCCCTGGGGGATGGAAAAGGTAAGGTGGGATAAGGTGTCCTGCCGCTGCTCCGGATAGGCGAAGCTCAGGTCCCGGACCGCAAACGTTTCCATTTCACATCCTCCCTTCCGTTCAGGATCAGCGGGGTCAGGCAAAGGGCCAGGTAGACCAGGAAAAAGCTCAGAGGGAAGGGGCCGAAGCCCGCCCCCTTGATGGAGGGATAATACCGGAAGGCCAGGGCGCCGCTGATCCATCCGAAGAGGATGTACCAGCAGCAGAAGCCGATCCAGAGCAGGGCATAGGCGTCCCGGCTGTCGAAGCGGTAGATGGAAAAGGCGCTCCGCCCCGGAAGTCCGTAGCCCCGGCTTTTCATGCTGTCCGCCGTTTCGATGGCGTTCTCCAGGCTCCAGGTCACCAGGATGGAAAAGATGGTGATCCCGTGCCGCATCCGCTGGAGGACGCTGCCGTCGGACACGTCCCGCCCGATGCACTGCTGGGCGGTGCGGATGGTCTTCATCTGGGCGGTGAACCGGGGCACGAAGCGGAGGGTCATGCTCAGCACCAGGCTCAGAGCGGGGATGATCCGCCCGAAGAGGTACACGAACTTATCCGAGGTCATGACCTCGTTGTAGCAGGAGAACCATTGGATGATGCCGATGAGCATGAAGGCGGAAGCCAGACCGTAGACCAGGCTCTCCAGGGTGATGGGGTTATCGTTGGGGGTATAGGCCAGGATGGTGACCCCCTCGTGGTTGAAGGCGGGGTTCAGGATGGCCGCCAGGATCATCATGGGCAGCAAAAAGCGGAGAGAAAAGCGCAGTCCTTTTCTCCCCTTGAGATAGAGGTTGTACGCCATGGCGCTGCCCAGGGAGATCACCAGGCAGGCCGGATGCATGAAGCACATGCCGAATACCAGCACCAGGGCGAAATAGAGAAAATTCACCAGGGGGTGGTAGCCGGAGAAGGCGTCCCGATTCCGCATTATTTACCGTATCCTTTGGCGATCACCCGGAGCTGATCCCCCACGGCCTTCAGCTGGGGCCGCTTCAGACTGGTGCTGATCTCATGGGTGAGGTATTTGGGCTCCGCCCGGTCGATGATCCGCACGCATTGGGGATCCGTCCAGGGGCGGTGCCGGTCGATGCTCTGGATATGGGAGTAGGAGTAGCCGAAGGCAGAGAAATACTCCTTGGGGAAGTCCGCCGGCATCGCGCCCACGGTTTTCCGGCAGTAGGCCCCGCTGACGGACTGGTGTAGATGGACGCCGCAGATCCTTTTTGCCAGCTCTCCGTGCTTTTCGATCATGGAGAGGATATACCGGATCCCGTCCCCCTGGCTGCGGATGGACCAGTTGGCGTTCATCAGGTGGCCCGTGTCCAGCATGATCCCCACCCGGGGATACTTGATCCCGGAGAGGAGATACTCCGTCTTTTCCGGCTCCGTGAAGGTGAAGCCTGGCCACCACTGGTTCTCCACAAGAAAGTCGAAGGTGGGCTCCACCCCGTCCAGGAGGATGTTGATGAATTCGATGGCCCCATCCAGGACCTCCTTGTCCGTATGGAACCATTGATAGGTGTACCCTTCCTCCAGGGATACGTCCGAGACGTGGAAGACCATATAGGGGGGCCTGAAGCGCAGGGCCAGGGCCAGATCGTCCCGGAACTGCCGCATCAGATCCTCCGGCTGAGTCCCCCGGTATACCTGCCCGATCTCCTCCCAGGAGCGGAATTTCCGCAGCAGGGCCTTTTCGTCGTGCCGCCAGAAATCCAGCCAGTCCGGATAAAAGGTCATATGCCAGCCGGAGACCAGTGAAGGGGAAAGGGTATCGTCCAGGTCGTCCGGATCCGCGATGGCTTCGATCCCATCCAGCCCCAGGGCCTTGATCTCCTCCGCCAGCCTGTCCCAGCTGCCGAAGGGTTTGATGCAGTAGGAGGAAAGGGGAAAATTCGTGCTTTGGATCATGGTCGTACACCAGCCTTTGCGCGCCGGATAGGCGCGAATATTTATTCGATTTTTCTATTATAAGGGTTTGACCGCCGGATTTCAACTCCAGCTTCTCTTACCGGTGGGGAAGGCAGAAAAGCGGCCGGGGCGTGCCGCTGCACGCCCCGGTACCGGTACGCGGTTCATTCGATCCCGGTCAGATCGAATCCCTCCAGCCATTTCGTCGCGGTCTCGCAGACCTCCCGGAGGCAGGCCTCGTCGAAGGGCGTGGTCAGACCGGCGTTCAGCAGCAGGTCGACGAAGGTGCGGCTGCCGCCCTGTTCGGTGTAGGCCATATACCGATTCCAGGCTTCCGCCTCGTCCTTCCGGATCATTGCCCAGAACTCCAGGGCCACGGTCTGGGCCAGGCAGTAGTCGATGTAGTAGAAGGGGTAATCGTAGATGTGCAGCTGGCTCTGCCAGCGTTCGCCGTCCCCGTAGAAGGGGATGTCCCCGTCCAGCTTCAGCCAGGGCTGGTAGATGCCCATGAGCCGCTTCCACTCTGCGTGGCGCTCCTTGGGGGTCAGCTCCGGATGCTCGTAGACGATATGCTGGAAATGGTCCACCATGGTGCCGTAGGGGATGAAGGTGATGGCGTCGGCCAGGTGGCTGTACATGAACTTCCGGGCGTCGGGCCCGAAGAAGCCCTCTGCGTTCCGCCAGCCGAAGAACTCCATGCTCATGGAGTGCACCTCGCAGGCCTCCGCGCTGGGATCGGCGTACTCCGTGGGGATGCGCTTGCGGTTCATCCAGTAGGCAAAGGCGTGGCCCGCCTCATGGGTGACCACCTCCACGTCCCCCTGGGTGCCGTTGAAGTTGGCGAAAATGAAGGGCCGCTCATACAGCTCGATGGAGGTGCAGTAGCCGCCCGCCTGCTTTCCTTCGGTGGAGAGTACGTCCATCAGCCCCTCCTCCCGCATGGTGCGGTAGAAGTCGCTTGTCTCGGGGGAGAGCGCATCGTAGAACTTCTGCCCCTGGGCCAGGATATCCTCCGCCGTGCCCGCGGGCCGGGGATTGCCGCTGCGGAAGCTCAGGGCGGCGTCCGCGTAGGACAGGGGATAGGTCTTGCCGATCCGCTTCGCCTGCTCCCGCATGATGGAGTCTGCCACGGGCACCAGATATTTCTGCACGGCGGCGCGGAACTTTTCCACGTCCTCCTTGTCGTAGCAGTTTCGCTCCATGCGGTAGTAGCCCAGCTGCGTGTAGCCGTCGTAGCCCAGCTTCCTGCCCATGCCGTCCCGGAGCTTCACCAGTTCGTCGTAGATCCGGTCCAGCTCAGGCTGATGCTCCTTGTACCACTGCCCCTCGGCCTTCCACGCTGCCAGACGGCGGTCATCGTCCAGGTCGTCCTGGAAGGGTTCCAGCTGGGACAGGGTATAGACGCCCCCCTCAAAGGGGATCTGGGCCGAAGCAATCAGCTCGTCGTATTTGCTCACCAGCTCGTTTTCCTTCTGCAAATCCTCCACGATCTCCGGGGAGAAGGTCTTCCGGGCGATCTCGGCGTTGAGGAACAGCAGATCGCCGTATTCCTCCTCGAAATCCTTCCGGAAGGGGGAGTCCACCAGCGTTTTGATCCACTCCTGCTCATACTCCTCCATCTCCGGGGTGACCTCGTCCCAGAAATCGTTCTCTTCCTTGTAGAACTCGTCCCGGGTATCGATGGAATGGCGGATGTAGGACAGGGTGATGGTCGTGTCCACGGCCTTGCGCTTCTCTTCGTATTCCAGGAAGACCGACCGGGCCTCCTCATAGCTTTGGGCGTTTTTGAGCCGCGCGGTCAGGGCCTGGATCTCCCGGATGACCGCATCGGTGTCGGGCCTCTGGTAAGGCATTTCTGAAAATTTCATGATGATTCTCCTTTATTCAGGTTGATAGGTGATTCATAGTCGGATCCGCGTTTCCGGTTCGCCTCTCCCGGCGAACCGCTCTTATTGCGTTTCCAGTTTCCTGCAGACCGTCCCGCCGATGGTCAGGCAGCCGTCGCCGAATTCGATCTTCCCGAAGCCGCCCTTCCGGCCGAAGGTCTTCTTCCCGATGGGGTAGAGCCGGCTGGCAAAGGGGCCGTCCTCACCGTTGATCCTTGCGTACAGCTTTCCGCCTTCCAGATAGACCTCCTCCAGGGGGAAGTCCTCCAGGAGCGGCTCATATTTGCCGCAGCAGGAGCGCAGGGTCTTCAAGCCCGGCATGTCGGCCGCGTCTTCCTCCACGGTCTGGAACAGCTCCAGGGAGGTCTCCCCGAGCTTCCCGCTCAGCGCCTCCGTGGTCCGGTTGACCATGCTCGCCACGCACAGGTCCTCCCGCAGGGAGAACCACCATTCCGTGAGAAAGCCCTCGTTCCAGCCGCCGTGGCAGCCGATATCCCCCCGGAAGTTGTTGACGCAGAGCCCGTAGTTGTCCATCACCGGCGTCAGCATGCGCCGGGCCGTCTTTTTCTTCAGGAAGCCGCCCTTGCGATAGCTGCGGGAAAGGGCGACGCCCACCTTCACCAGCTCCGTGGGCGTGGTCCACAGGCCCGCTGCGGCGTGCTCGGGGTAATAGTGCCAGCCGCGGGCAGGGTCTTCTTCCTGCGCCAGCCTGCCGCCGAACGCGGCATTGGCGGCGAGATCCTCGTCCAGGGGCTGGAAATAGCCGGTGCGCCTGAGACCCAGGGGCTCGGCGACCTCCTTTTGGAAGGCCTCCCGCAGGGTGACCCCCGTGATGCGCGTGAAGGCCAGTTCCGCCAGGGTGATGCCGCCGCCGGAGTACAGGTGCTGTTTCCCGTAGGGCTTGATCCTCCGGAGCTTCGGCGTGTTGCCCCTGCCGCTCAGCACGTCCTCCAGGGTCAGCGGTTCGTGGTCCGCCCGGTAGCCGGGAAAGCCGTGTACGTTATAGCCCGCCGTGTGGCTGAGCAGGGCGGCGAAGGTCACGGGGCCCTTTTTGACGAATTCCGGCACGATGCCGGAAAGATCCGCGTCCAGGTCGATGAGCCCCTTGTCCGCATACCGCAGCAGCGTCAGGGCAAACAGGGGCTTCGATACGGAGCCCGCCTGGAACAGCATGTCCGGGTTCACCGGAAAGTCCTCGCCGTATCTGCCGCTGCCGGAGCAGTAGGTGAGAAGATCCCCCTCTCCGTCCTGAACGGCGACGCTGACGCCATAGCCCTTCTTTCCCTTGATCCCCAGGGCCTGATCCACATCCACGCCGTAAACGTTTTTGACCAGCTTGTTGGGGCCCTTCAGCATCCGCATCAGCACCGCCTCATCGTCGTCGATGATGCCGGTCTTCCGAAAGCCTGCTTTTTGATAGACGTGCAGGCCCAGCTCGTTCTCCGGCTCGGTGGAAAGGAAGAGCCGGTCGGCGCCGTTAACTTTGAAGTACCGGATGATCTCCTGCAGGGCGGCCTGACCGTAGCCCTTGCCCTGCTCGCTTTTGTCGATCATAAAGCGCCAGAGCCAGTAGCGGTCGTCCTCGTCTTCGCCCTCGGGATTGAAGGCGAACATGCAGAAGCCCACCAGCTTTTCGTCGGCGTAGATGCCGAAAGGCCGGGCCACGCCGGGGTACTTGGCGTTGGTCTCATCCGCCTGCCGCAGAGAGACTTCGTTGGTCGCGACGAAGGGCTGATCCTCCCGCACGGAGAGCGCCAGAACGGCGTCCCGATTGCTCTCATCCACCGGTTTCAGTTTGATTATCATGAGTTGTTTTTCTCCTTGGTCGTTTGGTTTGGCATGAAGTCTTCCTGAGCCGCGCCGTCTGCTGAAACGGGCGCAAAAAATCCGCAGCGAAGCAGCTCCCGTCTGTGGCTGCATCCTGCGGTCCCCACGATCCGAAAGTTACTCAGGAACGGCGCAGCAAACCGGAGGGGATGTCCCCCTGATGCTTTGCGCCGGTATTCGGTTATCAGTCGTTTGCCTCGCTGCTGTTCATCGGCTTGCGCTCCTGTCTAGCGTTTTGTATCGTGATTATACAGGGTGATTCCGGAAAAATCAATGGTTTTCCCGCTGCGGACAGGAAAACCGTCGTCCTCCCAAAGGGAAGCGGGTCCGACTTGAAGTGTGTCGGCTGTGCCGACACGCACAAACCCCCGCTGCCGAAACAGCGGGGGTTTGCTGGCACGCCTGACGCGACTCGAACGCACGACCTTCTGCTCCGGAGGCAGACGCTCTATCCAACTGAGCTACAGGCGCATTTGTACTCCGGGGCGCCCCCCGAAGCCGCTCCGCAATTATAGTATCGCCGGGCGGACTTGTCAAGCCCCCGGAAAGCTTTTTCTGCGGCAGTTCGGGGAAGAAGGGGCGGAAAGTTTCAGAACAGACAAAATAACGGGGAAAGATCGACGAAAATGCCTTGAATAATTCCATATGGGGTCGTACAATGTACAGGATAGAATTCTCCCAGAGAGAAAGACCGGAGGAGTTCACCCTTGATCAACGTCGTCCTGGTAGAGCCGGAGATCCCCCAGAACACCGGCAATATTGCCCGCACCTGCGCCGTCACCGGGGCCAGACTGCACCTGGTCCGCCCCCTGGGCTTCGATATCTCGGACAAGGCGGTGAAGCGGGCCGGGCTGGACTATTGGTATCTCCTGGACCTGCGGGTGTACGACTCCATCCAGGTCTTTCTGGAGGAGCATGGGGACAAGCCCCTGTGGCTCGCCACCACCAAGGGCTCCAGGCGGTATACGGACGCCCGTTTCGAGGAGGAGTGCTGGCTCCTTTTCGGGAAGGAAACGGCGGGCCTCCCGGAATGGCTCCGGGAGCGGTACCCGGACCGGTGTCTGCGCATCCCCATGGTGGACGAAGCCCGGAGCATGAATCTGGGCAACAGCGTTGCGATCCTGTGCTATGAAGCCCTGCGCCAGCGGGATTTCGCCGGTCTCCGGGGCTGAGCGCACCAAGATAAAATCGAGAGGAGTTTCTGCCATGCAGTACGCCAAGCGTTCCGTAAGGGATACGGATCTGGAGGGGAAAAGAGTCCTCCTGCGCTGCGATTTCAACGTGCCCATGAAGGAGGGGCTGATCCAGGATGATACCCGCATCCGGGCCGCCCTTCCCACCATCGGCTATATCCTGGATCGGGGAGCCTCCCTGATCCTCTGCTCCCACCTGGGCCGCCCCAAGGGCCAGGTGAAGCCGGAGCTGACCCTCGCCCCCGTGGCGGAGCGGCTCTCCGAACTGCTGAAGCAGCCGGTCCCCCTGGCGCCGGACTGCGTCGGACCTCAGGTGCAGGCCATGGCGGAAGCCCTTAAGCCCGGGGAATGCCTGCTGCTGGAAAACCTCCGCTTCCATCCGGAGGAGGAGAAGAACGATCCCGCCTTTGCCAAAGCTCTGGCGGATCTGGCGGAGGTTTTCGTCTCCGACGCCTTCGGCACCGTACACCGGGCCCATGCCTCTACCGCCGGGGTGGCGGCGTATCTGCCTTCCTGCTGCGGCTTCCTCATCGACGCGGAGCTGAAGGCTCTGGGCGAGGCCATCGATCAGCCGAAGCGGCCCCTGGTGGCCGTGCTGGGCGGCGGCAAGGTGGCGGATAAGCTGGGGGTCATCGACCATCTGCTGGATAAGGCGGATACCCTCCTCATCGGCGGCGGCATGGCCTACACCTTCCATAAGGCTCTGGGCGGCGAGATCGGCAAGTGCATGCTGGACCGGGAGAAGCTCCCCTATGTGAAGGAGATGATCGCCAAGGCGGAGGCCAAGGGCGTCAAGCTCCTGCTGAACGTGGATACCATGGCGGTGAAGGAGATCGCCCCCAACGCGGAGTATATCACCTGTCCCGCCAACGCCGTGCCGGAGGACCGGGAGAGCGCGGATATCGGGGAAAAGACCCGGGAGCTCTTTGCCGCGGAGATCGAGAAGGCGGGCACCGTCGTCTGGAACGGCCCCATGGGCGTGTTTGAGATGGAGGGTTTTGCCGGCGGTACGGAGGCCATTGCCAAGGCCATGGCGAAGTGCCCCGGGGTCACCATCGTGGGCGGGGGCGACAGCGTCGCCGCCGTGCAGCGCCTGGGCCTGGCGGACAAGATGACCCATATCTCCACCGGCGGCGGCGCCTCTCTGGAATTCCTGGAGGGGAAGGAACTGCCGGGCATCGCCTGCCTGCCGGATAAGGAGGAGGCATGAACACCCGGTATCGCCGCGCCGTCCTGGCAGGCAACTGGAAGATGAACCTGCTGAGCGGAGACGTAAAGCCCTATGCCCAGCGCCTGCGGGAGCTGGCGGAGCGCCGGGCCCGGCGGGAGGTGCTGGTGTGCGTGCCCTTTCCTCTGATCCCCGCGGCGGTGCGGGCCTTCCGGGGCTCCCATATCGCCGTGGGCGCCCAGGATGTGAGCGAGGAGCCCAAAGGCGCCAGGACCGGGGAAGTCTCCGCCGCCCAGCTGCGGGATGCAGGGGTAAAATACGTCATCGTGGGCCACAGTGAACGGCGGCAGTACCACGGGGAGACGGATTCTGTCGTAAATCGGAAGCTGACCGCCGTCCATGGGGAAGGCATGACCCCCATCCTCTGCGTAGGGGAGACCCTGGAGCAGCGGGAACTGGGGATCCAGGGAGAACTGGTGACCATGCAGGTGAAGGCCGCACTGAGCGGCCTGCCGGAGGAACTCCTCCGGCGCACCATCATCGCATATGAGCCCATCTGGGCCATCGGCACCGGCCGTACGGCCTCCCCGGAGCAGGCGCAGGAGATGTGCGCCCTGATCCGGTCGGTCCTGCGGCAGCTGTACGGAGCCAGGGCGGCCCGGGCTGTGCCCGTGCTCTACGGCGGCTCCATGAATGCGGATAACGCGGAAGCGCTGCTGCGGCAGCCGGACGTGGACGGGGGCCTGGTGGGGGGAGCCTCCCTGGACCCGGAGAAGTTTTCACGGATCATTGCGGCGGCGGACCGGCTGGAAACGCCGGGGACCGTTTAACAGAAAATGAAGGAGGAAATCAGCACATGAGCGCTTTTCTGGAGATCACCGAGATCGTCGGTCGGGAGATATTGGACAGCCGGGGCAACCCCACCGTGGAAGCGGAGGTCATCCTGGCGGACGGGACCGTCGGCCGGGCGGCCGTGCCCTCCGGGGCGTCCACCGGCGTGTATGAGGCCTGCGAACTGAGGGACGGGGATAAGTCCCGGTACCTGGGCAAGGGCGTCCTGAACGCGGTGGAGGCGGTGAATACCGAGATCGCGGATCTGCTCACGGGGGTGAACGCTCTGGAGCAGCCCCTGGTGGACCATCTGCTGCGGGAGCTGGACGGCACTCCGAATAAATCCCGCCTGGGCGCCAACGCCCTGCTGAGCGTTTCCCTGGCCTGCGCCCGGGCGGCCAGCGAGGCCCTGGGCCTGCCCCTGTATCAGTATATCGGCGGGGTGAACGCCAAGACCCTGCCGGTGCCCATGATGAACGTGCTGAACGGCGGCGTCCACGCCCCCAACTCCGCCGTGGATATCCAGGAGTTCATGATCATGCCCGTGGGCGCCCCCACCTGGCGGGAAGCCCTGCGGATGTGCAGCGAAGTCTTCCACGTCCTCTCAAAAGTGCTGGGCACCTCCAGTGTGGGAGACGAGGGCGGCTACGCGCCCCCGGATCTGAAGAGCGACGAGGCGGCCCTGGCGGCCCTGGTGGAGGCCATCAGCCGGGCGGGCTACACCCCCGGAGAGGATTTCCTGCTGGCCATGGACGGGGCGGTATCCGACTGGTTCAGCAAGGAGGACGGCCTGTACCATCTGCCCAAGCGGGGCATCGCCATGAGCCGGGAGGAAATGGTGGATATGTACGTTTCCTTCGCGGAGAAATACCCCATCATCTCCATCGAAGACGGCATGGCGGAGGATGACTGGGAGGGCTGGAAGCTCCTGACGGACGCCCTGGGCAAGAAGATCCAGCTGGTGGGGGACGACCTGTTCGTCACCAACGTGGAGCGGGTGAAGATGGGCATCGAGAAGGGCGTGTGCAACAGCGTCCTCATCAAGGTGAACCAGATCGGCACCCTGACCGAGACTCTGGATACCATGCAGCTCGCCAACCGGGCGGGGTACACCACCGTGGTGAGCCACCGCAGCGGCGAGACGGAGGATACCACCATCGCGGACCTGGTGGTGGGTCTGAACGCCGGACAGATCAAGACCGGCGCTCCCAGCCGCACGGACCGGGTGGCGAAGTACAACCAGCTCCTGCGCATCGAAGAAGGGCTGTACGACATGGCCGTATATCCGGGGCGCAAAGCGTTCTTCAACCTTCCGGATCTGGCCCGGTAAGGCGTATAATTCTGCCGGAAACGGCAATACTCCCCCATAGAGGAACTCCGCGGAGGCTCTCTCCGCGGAGTTTTTTTCCCGGCGGCAAGGCCGGGTACATTTGGGGGTGAATGAATTTGCGTAAAAACAAGCAGGATGGGGCGGAGCCCCTGTGGAAGCGTATCGGGGCCTTCCTGGGCAGACAGGGCTTTTACCTGGTGCTCTTTCTTTGTGTCGGCGTGATCGGCCTGACGGCCCTCATCTTCTCCAGCACCTGGAAAGCGGTGCAGACCGCTTCCGTGGATCCCGGGCTTTCTCTGCGGATCACCGTGCCGCCGATGCCCACCCTGGTGCCCGCGGAGCGGACGGAGGAAACGCCGCCTCCGGCGGCGGCGGAACTGCCCGCAGCCGAGGACGGGGAAGAGGGACCGGGAGACGGCGCCGGGCTTCCCTCCCTGGAGGAGCCGGATCAGCCTGCGGCGGAGGTGATGGCCTCCGTGTTCCTCTGGCCTCTGAACGGGGAAGTGGAGCGGGGCCATTCCTGGGACCGGCTGGTGTACGACCGCACCATGGCGGACTGGCGCACCCATGACGGGCTGGATATCTCCGGCGGCCTGGGCGCCAGGGTATGCGCCGCGGCGGACGGCGTGGTGGAGCAGGTCACCCTGGATGAGCGCCTGGGGGCCACCGTGGTGCTGTACCATGGGGGCGGTCTCCGGAGCGTGTACGCCAACCTGGCCGCCTCGCCCGCGGTGCAGATCGGGGACGAGGTGACCGTCGGGGACGTGGTGGGAGCCATCGGCACCACCGCCATGGCGGAGAAGGGGGACGTGACCCATCTGCACTTCGCCATGTCCGTGGACGGGGTATCCGTGGATCCCCGGGAGTACCTGCCCCGGAAGTAGCGGCAGGATGGGGGGAAATGGATCCCGTCCCGTCATGATTTCCGCTTTTTCGCGCCTGCGGGCGCGAAGGGGAATGTATCTGCAGTCTGATTTTGTGACCGCGCCGGACAGGCGCGGTCACTTTTGATTTTGATATGGTACAAATGATGGGAGACAAATAAAAGAGGAAATTCAACTCAAACATGGTAAGATGTAGCTACCACACAACAACCACCATGAAAGGGCTGAATTTCCATGACAAGTCTAGCATCGGCA
>JAEEGK010017569.1_pt1 | contig 15582 bp, 10 predicted proteins | sample 8958771 | NCBI WGS metagenome assembly JAEEGK01 (sample SAMN16246547, study PRJNA631951) | gut metagenome | biome: gut microbiome; feature: rumen; material: SC-attached | host: Bos | place: Iran: Karaj | collected 2018-10
GATGGTTTTAACAATGTAATGTTCCCAGGTCAAATAATCAATATTCCTGCTACCAGCAAAGGATTTACAATGGATAATGTACGCCTCAGCGGTGGCGGTGATTTAAATAACATAGCTCCGGATCCTGAAGATGAAAGTAAGCCGGGAGATCCAAGAAAACCGTACAATCCTGACAACACCAATATGATATCTAACTATCCGTTGATAAGCATAGCAGCAGGAACAGAGGTTACTATAGAAAATTCATCATTGTTGTGGAATAACAATAATAGTACAACATCCATAGCAGGAGCTATCTATAATGAAGGTTCTTTGACATTAGATGGTGTTAGAATTGATAGTAATCAATCTAATGCAGGTAATAGCGTCGGAGGTCTCGGAACAGGTGTTTACCATAATGGTGAAAAAATGGATTTAGGCAACACCGCACCTATCGTTATTGAAGACCAAGTGTATTTAGAAGATGGGTTGTATATGACCGCATCTGATGAATTGCATGCAGAAAGTCATTTTAAAGATATAATGGTATATTTGGATGATGCCTACATGTCAGATCTTACCCATTATTCCGGCCGTGTAATCGTACGCTATACGGGTGAGTATGAGCCGAGTGCGCCAGACGCTCCTTTCTGGAAAACTATTGACCCTGCAACCGGAAAACCATACAAGTCCACCATGCTACAAAGTCGTAAAGCAGCCGATCCGGAATACGAAAGTTACAAATATGATTTGGACAAAGACTTAACGGACAATGAATTTCTATTAGCTAATGGCGGATCCGAATTAGTTCTTCCTTATATCGTAGATGCTATGAAAACGGAATATGCTCCAACCGCCAAGGATATTATCATGTTCCGCACAGATGCCAACTTACCGGTAGAATTGTTGTATTTCACAGCAGAATGTATGGGAGAGGCAACACAATTGCAATGGAGCACCGCTTCTGAAACCAACAACGAATACTTCACCATAGAACGCAGCTCAGACGCTGTCAACTACGAAGAAGTAGCCCGCATCCAAGGAGCAGGCACCACCTCTCAAAGAAACGACTATAGCTTTATGGTGGACAACAACTCTACTGCTATCACCTACTATCGTTTGCGTCAAACCGACATAGACGGCAAATATGAGATATTTGCTCCTATTGCCATCCAATGTCAAAACGAAAAGGCAGCTACCGAAATCAGTATCTACCCTGTTCCTGCAAACGACCAAGTGAACTTCTTCAGCAGCAATAGTCCTATGACAAGAATCGAAATCTATTCTATCATGGGTGCCAAAGTAGCAGAAGAATCAGCAGAAGGCAACCAGGCTGTATCAAATATCAGCCATTTGGCAAGAGGCGTCTATGCAGTGAAGGTATTCACAGAAGACGGTCAGGTTTCCAATGTCAGATTGATAAAAAAATAAATTCTAGATAATAGATAAGATAAATAAGGGTAAGACGTAGAAACAATGTTTCTACGTCTTTTTTTTATTTTCCCCTGTAGGGACGTGCCATGACGCGTCCCCACAAATATCCATATTTTCAAATTCCATTGCAACAAAAATCGCATTCCAAAATCACAATATTCCATTCAAATGTAGGGACGATGTGCACATCGTCCCCGCAAAAAATAATGCCAATTATCATAAACCCCACCGAAAATTCCACCCCGTAGGGACGTGCCATGGCACGTCCCCACAAATAAAATCCATTCCAAAATTATAAAAATATGGAAATATTCACCACAAAAAATTATTATCTAAACCCATTGCAACAAAATCCCATACCAAATCCCAATATTTTTCCAATCGGATGTAAGGACGATGTGCACATCGTCCCATAAAAAATACCAATTATCATAAACACCCATCCAAAATCCCAATATCCCATTCGGATGTAGGGACGTGCCATGGCGCGTCCCTACAAAATAAAATTGTTTTTTGTAATATTTCATTATTATTTTGTATTTTTGCAAAAAAATTAAAAATGCCCGACGAATTATTCCGTAATAAATATCACACAACCGGAACGCATACGACCCTGATTCGTTTCATTTTACCCGTCCTTATGGTCATGTATGTGCCTTGCATGGCATTGCTGCTGCATCCTTCGCTGTTTGCAGGTCGCAACCTGCTCATCGCCGTGGCATGGCTGGTACTATGGATGCTCCCTTTTTTGTTTTTCCCGAAAAAATGTTTTTACAGAATGGCTGTCGCCATTCTATTTATAGGGGGCTTGCTAAATTTGATACATTGGCTGATGTTGAAATATCCTCTAAATGTTTCTTCCCTGTTTGTATTGTTAAATACCAATGGGGACGAAGCCATGGAATTTATTCATCTAAAGGCATCTCTTCGTTGGCTGTTGCTATTACCCTATTTGTTATTAGCAATAACGGCATTTTGTTATGTGCCGGCAATTCCTATAAGGTCCCTATGGCTGCGCATCATCCGCGGAGGCTTATTATTGTTTGTAATATTATTTTACGGGGAAGCCCTTCTCAACGGAAGATTCGTTCGTACTGCCCTTCCTGACACGGAACGAACCCTTTGTTCTCTTTCCGGAGAAATGAAAGCCTATTACAATTTAAAGCAACGTAAATTTCAAAAGGTGGAAGCCACTTCTGACACAACATCTTGCCTGTCTGTGCTGATTATAGGCGAATCTTGCAACCGCAACCACATGTCTTTATATGGTTATCATCGTCCGACCTCTCCAAAATTATCCCGACGGAATGATATACTTTGCTTTAGCAATGTCATATCTCCTTATTCGAATACCTTAAATGCCATATTGAATTCACTGACAGAAAGCAATATTGACTTTCCTATGCCACCTGACAGTTGCATTCATGCCTTAGATGTTTACCGCTCTGCCGGTTTTGTCACCTATTGGATTTCCAACCAGTCTCCCATTGGCGTATGGGACAATGCCGTATTTAATTTTGCACAAACGGCAAATCATCCGATATTTGTAAACCATGCCGCCAATTCATCATTTGAAAGCACAGAATTGGCAGTTTATGACGAATCTTTGCTGCCGGTGCTGGAACAGATATTGGAAAAAGATACTGCGAAACGCAAATGGATAGTACTACACCTGATGGGAAGTCATTCCCGTTATGACAAACGCTATCCGGCTTCCTATGCCCGTTTCAAAGAAGGCAAGGACAAACGGCAACGTATCATTGACGCCTACGACAACTCCATTCTTTACAATGATGCCTTGGTGGATAGTATTTTTTCGCTGCTTTCGTTGTATGCCTCCTCGCATCTGCAAACAAGAGTACATGCCCTCTACCTCTCCGACCACGGGGAAAATGTGTATGACGAGGGTGAAACGGCCGGTCATGACTTTGCCGACACTATCCCCTATGCAAATATAGAGATACCTTTCGTACTATGGCTTTCTGCACAAGATACACTCAGAGATACATCTTTTTACCATCGTGTAACAACACGCCTTGCATGGCCATTCATGTCAGACGACCTTTTTCACCTGTTGCTGGATTTAGACGGCATCAATACTCCTTGTTTGCAACCGGAGCGAAGTCTGTTGCATCCTTCTTACAACAAAGAACGTCCCCGGATATTGACGGATGGCAGAACCTATACAAATTTCCAAATGGCTCAAGACGGAAAGATGTGAAAAAAAATGATACCTTTGCACATTCAATAGTGACAATATGGAAAAAAGAGATTCTTTTGGTAGCAAATTTGGTGTATTGGTTGCCATGGCCGGTTCCGCAGTCGGATTAGGCAACTTATGGCGTTTCCCTTACCTTGTAGGAGAAAACGGAGGTGCCATTTTCATCATCATTTACCTGGTATTTGTATTTTTAATCGGTCTTCCTTTGATGATCAACGAATTTGTCATCGGCAGGCGCAGCCAAGCCAACGTATTTGGAGCTTTCAAAACCCTTTGTAAAGACAAATCATCTCTTTGGGGAAAGGTCGGCATTATTTCTGTGCTATGTTCGCTGACGATACTTTCTTTTTACTGCGTTGTCGGCGGCTGGACAATAGATTATTTGTTTCGCTCCATCAGTCTTCAATTCACTGCCGACACCAACTATGAACAAATGTTTGCAGAATCGTCCGCCCATGTGTTTCGCCCGCTGATATCTACCTGTATTTTCTTGTTTTTTACAGCCTTGGTAGTGGTATTGGGAGTAAAAAAAGGCATAGAAAAATATTCCAAAATCATGATGCCGCTGTTGATACTGATGATTATTGCCATCTCCATACGTTCCATGTTGCTGTCGGGTGCCAAGGAAGGCATTGACTTTTTGTTCAAACCTGATTTCTCTAAACTTACCGGTCAGACTGTCATGGCTGCCTTAGGGCAGGCATTTTTCTCTTTGTCAATAGGCTGTGGCACCATTATCACCTACGCATCGTATGTAAAAAAAGAAGAACATATCATCAACGACTCTTTCTATACCGTTGTAGCAGATTTTTCTTTTGCCCTTTTAGCAGGCTTAGCCATTATGCCGGCGGTGTTTGCTTTCAACACGTCACCTTCTGAAGGACCGGGTTTGGTGTACATTACATTGCCGCATATTTTTGCCCAGATACCTGCCGGAGGCATGCTGGCAATCATATTTTTCTTTATCTTATTGTTTGCTGCCCTCACTTCTTCCATCTCGCTGTTGGAGGTAGTAGTGGCATTTTTGATAGAAGAATTCCACCTCAAACGTACTTCTGCAGTGATTCTGTCAGTAGCCGTCAGTGCCGGATTAGGGGTGCTGTGTTCTTTGTCAATGGGTCTGCTAAAAGAATGGACAATTGCCGGCTTTACTATTTTTGACTGCTTGGATAAATTGTCCGCCAACATTTTGTTGCCATTGGGAGGCTTGCTATTTGTATTGTTTGCCGGATGGAAAATCCCCAAAGCCGACTACTACGACGAACTTTCCAACAGTGGCACTGTGCATGTGAAACCTTGGCTGATGAAAAGCATTCGATTCATCATCAAATATGTCGCCCCTGTGGTGATATTGGTGATATTGATAGTGGGACTGCTACCCAAATAATAAACTCAATGAAAAAGAATTTTGATAATTTTTGCAAAAAGAGCTCTTCTTCAACAAAAAAAATGTTATCTTTGCGAATTGTATAAAAATTAAACTAAAAAAATATAGACATGGCAATAGTAAAACCTTTCAAAGGATTACGTCCTCCAAAAGAATTAGTAGAAAAAGTATCATGCCTCCCTTACGATGTAATGAACACCGCTGAGGCAGCACAAATGGCAGCCGGCAAACAAGAATCCTTGTTGCACGTTACTCGTGCCGAGATAGACTTACCGGCAGGTACCGACCTCCATAGTGAAGTTGTTTACAACAAAGCAGTGGAAAATTTCAAAAAGATGCAAGAAAACGGTTGGCTGAAACAAGATGACAAGCCAAAATTCTACATCTATGCACAAACCATGGAAGGCAGAACCCAATACGGAATAGTAGGTTGTGCATCTTCTGAAGATTATTTCAACGGCGTGATAAAAAAACACGAACTCACCCGTATTGAAAAAGAAGAAGACAGAATGGTTCTCACCCGCTATACCAATGCCAACATAGAACCTGTATTTTTCTCCTATAAGGCAGTTCCTGAAATAGACGCCATAGTGGAAAATATTGTTAAAAATCAACCTGCAGAATACGATTTCATAGCAGAAGAAGATGGTTTTGGACATCATTTTTGGGTGATCAACGATGACGCTACCAACAAAAGGATTGAAGAATTGTTTGCAACAAAAGTTCCTTACACTTACGTAGCCGACGGCCACCACCGTACTGCTGCCGCCAGCAGAATCGGCAAAGAAAGAAAAGAACACAATCCTAACCACACCGGAAAAGAAGAATACAATTTCTTTATGGCAGTTCACTTCCCTGACACACAGTTGAAGATTATTGACTACAACCGCGTTGTAAAAGATTTGAACGGATTGAACAAAGAAGAATTCTTAAACAAAGTGGCTATGAAATTCGAAGTGAAAGATATGGGCACCGATATCTTCAAACCCGCATCTTTACACGAATTCAGCATGTATTTGGACGGACATTGGTACAAATTGAATGCAAAACAAGGCACCTACAACGACAACGACCCATTGGAAATATTAGATGTAAACGTATTGTCAAAACATGTGTTGAATGATATTTTGGGTATTGCCGACCTTCGTACCAGCAACAGAATCGACTTTGTCGGCGGTATTAGAGGTTTAGGTGAATTGAAAAAACGCGTTGACAGCGGAGAAATGAAAGTGGCATTTGCCTTGTATCCTGTTTCTATGAGTCAGTTGATCAACATAGCAGATTCCGGCAATATCATGCCTCCTAAGACAACTTGGTTTGAACCGAAATTGCGTTCCGGCTTAGCCATCCACGTTTTAGACTAAAATTTATGTTTTACTTTTCATATTAAGGGGGAGCTTGCTCCCCTTAATTTTATTCCAACTATGGCGACACAACCTTACTTGATACTCATTGCCGACCACCAATTGGACTGGTCGAAAAAACATCGCCCCGAACATTTGTTTGCAGATTGTTCTATAGAACAATTTATGGAAAACTATTGCCACTGGGTGTATCAACTCAATGGCCACACCCCGCCAATGGAAAGCCATTTCACCCTCTCCTACGACCTTGACGGAGAAGCCGTTTGTGAACTCTGTGACATCAACATTCGCATACAAAAACACATCATACAATTCAATTTCCCGTTTATCTATCGGGCAATAGTAGATTTTTTACCCCTCCGGACAGCCGTTTTTCAATTGCTGGAGCCGATGTTGCTGTCTATCGGTGCCACATCGTGTGCTATTTTTCCATCCTTTTGGAACTATCCGAAAGAATATATTCACAATCAATGGCATTATGACAGATTGTTGCTATTGCAGGAAAAAATTGTCCGGAAAAGTGTATCATACAAACGAACTCTTCTCAACTTGCAAACCTGCATGGGACCCGCACAAATCAATATTGACGACATTGCCCGATACAACTATTGGGCTTGGTGGCAAGGAATAATTAATCCTGTTGATGTTGACAACATATAAAAAAAATTTGTACCTTTGCAAAAAAAAGACTATGGGATATATAGAAGAAGATGAACAAGTTCAGACAAACCCTGAACTAAACGAAACAACACGTGAGCCCAGACCAACTTGGCTGACGATATTATGTATTTTGACCTTCATCGGCAGTGGCTTCAATTTGTTAGGCTGGGGAATTTCCTTCCTCATCTATCACCAAATACCCGGTTTGATGGAATCGTTTATCGACATGGCCTCCTCCATGAATAGCATGAGTGACAGCATGATAGAGCAATACCAAACATCGATGGAAATGATTATGAGTATTCCAAGATTTTATTATGCCCTTTGTGCCATATCGGCTATTTTAGCCATAATGGGAGCCGCTTTTATGATGGCAATGCGAAAAGTGGGTTTCCACCTATATGTGGCATCCCAAATTCTTTTGGCATGTCTGCCGTTGTTTGTAGCAAGCCAGAGTATGAATTACGGCGGCATCATTATCTCTATGTGCTTTATAGCCATGTATGCCGTTTATTATAAAAAAATGCGATAGATATGATAAAAGCATCAGAAATGCCCATCAATGCCAATGGCAGCGTATATCATTTAAACCTACTGCCGGAGGAATTGGCACAAAATGTAATTTTAGTCGGTGACCCCGGACGGGTTCCGAATGTCTCACAATGTTTTGACGAGATAGAAGTAAAAAAACAGAATCGTGAAATTGTCGTTCACACCGGCATCTACAAAAACAAACGCATTACAGTACTATCCACCGGAATGGGTACCGACAATATAGATATTGTCATGAACGAATTGGATGCTTTGGCAAATATTGACTTACAAAAGCGAATCGTAAAAGAAGAGCATACTTCTTTGAATTTGTTGCGATTGGGAACTTGCGGGGGCTTGCAAGCCGACATAGCCACCAATTCGTATATTGCTTCACAATACAGCATCGGATTAGACGGACTGCTCCACTACTACCAACACGACAAAAGTATCCGCCAACCGGAAATAGAAAAAACTTTTGCAGAACTAACTCAATGGGGCAATGAATTTCCACATCCCTATGCAGTAGCCGCCTCTGACGAGATGATGCAAAAACTCGCCTTTGACATGAAAAAGGGCATCACCTTGACAGCATCAGGATTCTATGCTCCGCAATGTCGTGTGCTCCGCCACGAACTCGCCATGCCCGATTTTGCAGAAAAAATCAGCGGAAAATATTATCATGACGTACCATTCACCAACATGGAAATGGAGACATCAGCACTGTATGGTCTCAGCAAAATTATGGGACACAATGCTCTCACCATTTGTGTAATGATTGCCAACCGAGTGAATAAAACTTTTAGCGAAGATTATCATCCGGCTATGAACAATTTGATACACATAGCTTTAGAAAGAATATAAACGTTTCTGATTATTATTTTTGCTTCGCCTTACTTCAACTAATTGTTATTCTCTTCAGAAGTATTATTTTGTTGATCCTCTTGAGACGATTCTTGCCTTGGATTGACAATACTATTGAGTATCATCGGACTACGCCTTAAGCTAGAACTTTGTGTTCTCGTCCTTTGCTGCTTATATGTGTCAATTGCATTTTGTATCAATTTTTGTAAGGACTTCTGCATGTTGATACGACCTTCTTCTGTCTTGTTGGTCAAATCCACACTTCTGACAATGGCATTTTCATCTTTGTATTTCGGTTTCACCAATTTGAATTTGAAATTACCTATGGTGCCGAGAACATCTATACCGAAATCGAAAATAATCGGAGACTTCAAGACAGAAATATGATAATAACAATCTAAATCAAACGTCATATTGCCACTGACTGCAACTTTATACTTATCCATGGCAAGCGAAAACGGCAAAATATTCAATTTGTTATCGGCAATAGTAAATTCCACTGCCATTTGGTCGATGATATTTTTGGTTTTCTTTTTAAACATGAGCATTTTTGCCACTTCGGAGAATGTCTCCCCGTCTAAAAGTACCAAATCTTTGCCACGCAGATAGCAGGCGGCATTCAAAGACGGCAGAATCGGCATCCACTGCGAATCGAAATCCGAAACAGCCGACAATTCACAATCCAACGTACCTTCAAACGAACTCAACATAGGCATAATGGTATCTAAAAACGGAAATGCCGACAATAATTTTTCTATATAAATGTCTGTTCCCAACAAATCCAAGCCGGCTTGTGCAATAGATGCATCTTTGCAGTGATACATCATATTCAGGCACATGCTTCCTGCATTGCTATTGGTATTCAGATTTTGTATTTGCAAGGTGTTGCTATTGGCAATGAGATTGCCTCTGAAATCTGTCATCACCAAAGATGAAAATTTCAAGGTATCCAACAACAAATTAATTTTGCCATTTATATTGGACGGCACCACAAACAAGGACATCGGAATGGTATCTAAATCATATTCTTCGCCGGAGCTATCTGCCTCGTCTTGTTCTTCGGTAGTTGCCAATTCCTTATTGTAGGCACTTGTCATCAAGGAGTCCATTCTACTCATGCGTTCGCTGTAGATATCTTCTAAGGATCTGCCGGCATTTCTACGCATTATCTCCCTTCTTTTTGCGGTGTCAAGCATAAGCGGACGGCGGTTGGTATCTTGTCGCATCTGCTCAAAGCTATTGTGCAAAGAAGTTTTAGCAATCGCATCTTTTTCTTTTTCCAATTCTCCTTGATACTGAGCATAGAGCAATTCGTTGACATCGATACGTCTGGAGGCAACTTTTACATCTGCATTGAGGACTTCGTTTCGCAATATCGCCCGGCGAATATTGTCAACAGTGCCCGACACTGTCATAAAAGAATGTCCGACAAGCAAACGGAATTGATTCAAGACAACGGTGTCGCTGTTGAAAGACACATTCAAATGCCTTGCCACCATTCGCAATGGAAAATACGGCGACATCGCTCTTGCCAACTTCATATTAATGCCTCCGCTAATGTCAAAACGCTTCAGCACATCTTCGGCGTTGTTCACCTTTTTCACCATATTCACCAAAGAATCTATGGTGATCACTTTTTGGTGTGCCAAATAGGTGGAATCGTTTCCTCTTCTTCTCACACGAGGCTTTCCTTTCAATACCAAGTAGGTGGAATCACAAAAAGCTCCTTGAACCGGATCGAAATATATCACGGAATCCATGTTGACAAAAACTGTCATACAAGGAATTTTGTCATTGTCCTTATCTTTTGCCAATGCTGCCGACAAGCGACATTTTCTGCCTTTGACAAACAGGGTGTCGTTGACGATAGCCTGCATATTGTTGGCAGAAACCGTTACAAACAATCTCGGTATCTTGGGTTGCTGCTCGTCTTTGTTGACAGAGGCAGAAAGTTTCATGTTGGATACGGTTGTTTCCACCAAACGCTTGTACTTCAAACGCATAGTGTCCATATTGACTTCTGCCTTGGCTAAATGCTCGTCACCTGTCCACCTCGATTTGATGGAATTGGTACCGGCATCTATGGTCATATTTCTACTCAAAAGCAAAAACCGCTGTGACGGAATGGAGACAAAAACACGTTTTACGTCCATATTGCCGAGTAGATATATTTTTTCTACGTCAAATTTCTTTAAATCATTGTATTTGAATTTGGTTTTTACATCGGCGGAAAAGGCTCCATTGTATTTTATCTTATCCAATGGAATGTATTGCGAAATGTAATTCAAGTCCATATTACATTTCAATTTGGCATCTACATTTGGATTTTGCAAAACATTGGTGGCATTTCCTTTTAAATCCAGATAGGTTTTTCCTAATGTTGCCTCCAGATGGGAAACATTGACATAAGTGTTTTCTATTTGGTCGGCATCGTATTTTGCATCCATTTGCATGTCAAAACAAATGGCATCTTTTTTGTCTAATCGTTGTGCAACTATATCTTTTAATGCCACCTCCGCACTAACAGACGGATAAATAGTATCTTTGTAGATACCTTCAACATGAGCATCCATTTGAGCCATGCCGCCTAAAGTAAAAGCCGGCCAATCGGCAAGGAATTTTTCCGGCACTATGTCCAAAATAGACTGCAAATCGGGCAACAATGCCGACAAATCAATATTGGTATTCCAAGAAGAATCGGGCAATTGATTGGCATTGCCGACCAAAGAAATGTCTAAAATATCTTCGCTGTTGAGTTGCAATTGCTCTACTTCAATGGAAGTAAAATCGGTGTTGGCGGCCAATTTTGCATCTACTAAAATCGGCAACTCGTTCAATTGCAATGTGGTATCTCCATAAGTAGCGGCTTTGACTTTCAATTTTGCCTCCACTGCATACAAACTGTCCAAAATATTGCCGCTTGCACTGAAATCCGCGGAATCCACTTCCGCCCTAAACTTCAATCTTTCATCTACATAAAGGGCTTTTATAGCCTTTATCTGTCCATTTGTAAGAAATATTTCCGGTAGCGTAAAGTTAGAAGGTGTAGTATCCTTGCTCTCGTAGATTTGATAATTGGCCTTTCCTAATGAATCCACTCTCACGCTTACTTTGGGATGTTCCAAATCAAGATAGTTGACCAAAACTTTGCCTTCTTTCAAATATTTCATATAGTTGACCGACAACGACAAATGGTCGAAATGTAGCAAGGTGTCACTATTATCTTCCACAAAAACATGGGAAAATACATCCGCATTTTCAATGACAATGCAGAGATTGGGTTTGGTCTTTAAGATATTTAACTGTATTTTTTCAACGCGTACATCTGCCTTTAGATAAGAAGAAGCTATTTGAGAAATATTGGAAGCTCCGGCAGGTGTATTCACATATTTTAACAAGGCAAAAGGCGAAGCCAGCGCCAGCAAAAGCAGCACTCCTATCACTACGGGTATAATCCACCATTTTCTTTTCTTTCCTTTTGCCATTAAAAAAAATGAAAAAAGATGAAAGTGGCAATACCACTTTCATCTCATGTTTTTCAATATCAATTATTTTATACCTAATTTCTTTTTAATGTCTTTTGGAATAGCATCTTTATGAACTACAATGTTCATGGTTTTGTAGCGAACAAATGCTTTGCTGGCATAGAACATTCCATGATAGTCGCCATAATCTCCCCAAGAATTTTTTACCATATAGTATTCGTTGCCTAATTGGTCTTTTGCAGTACCATATATCAACATACCATGGTCATCTGTAGTTTCCCAGTTGTCGTATGCCTCTTGTCTTTCTTCTTGTGTAACCCAACGTTGTGGAGTCGGATGTTTGGCAGCTTCGTCTTGCATTTGTTTTGCTGACAAACCGCTCCAACGAGTCATATCACTTCCTTGATTGTTAACTGCTTTAACATCTGTTTCCGGCAACACGCAAAAACCTTTTCTTACACCCATGCGGAAACCTTGTTCGCTAACGTCACTACCCCAAGCAATGGTATAACCTTTGTCAATGGCATAGTCGAATACTTGCATAAATTCGTCCAATGGCAAATTGTAAGATTGACCCCAACGCCAGTTGTCTTGAATTTCCAAAACAAAAGATTCATAGAAAGGATGATGTGTAAAAGATGTCAAAGAAACATAATCGTCAGCATTCAATCCCAAAGATTTGTAGAAAGATTGCGGAGTGTATTTCACACCTTTGTAAACAAATTCTTTCGGGCATTCTCCCAAATATACACTATGAACGGCACGAACTGCTTTTTCCCATAATGGTTCTCTATTTTTGTTGAATTGCAGTTTCTTTAATTCACCTTTTGCCACTGCTTTAACCATTACATCTGTCAAAGCTGATAATTCATTGTGATTAGAAATGGTGTCACCATACATGGCTCCGGCAGGCATTTCAACATCCGGTACCAAGCCATAAGTTTTCATACCATATATCACATCGTTGAAAGCACCTCCTTGAGAAAAGGAAACATCTCCGTGAGTGCGGACTGCTGCCTTTGCACGATCGATATAAGTATTATAAACAATGTACATTTCCGAAAGGTCGTATTCACCTTTGCCCATACGAAGCAATTCTGCTTCAATGAAACCTAATCCTGAATAGCACCAGCAAGTACCTGCCTGTGCTTGGTTTTTAACTGATGTTACCGGTATTTCTTTTACTATGGTAAATTGGTAACCTTCATCTTTTGCAGTATCTTGTGTTGCCTTATTTTGAGCCATTCCCAATGACAACAACATCATCGCAATTACAAATAAACTTACTTTTTTCATATTTTCTTCTTATTATTATTTTATTATTTTGCTGCTATAGTTTCTATTTCCACTAAAACTCCTTTTGGCAAATCACGCACTGCAAAAGCCGCTCTTGCCGGACAATCGCTTGGATAATATTTTGCATAAACATCGTTCATAGGAGAAAAATGTGCTATGTCACTCAACAAACAAGTTGACTTGATGACATCTTTAAACTCATATCCTGCCTCTTTTAAGATGGCTTCTATGTTTTTCATAACCTGCTCTGTTTGTGCTGTAATTCCTGAAGGAATTTTACCTGTTGCCGGATCTACCGGAATTTGACCGGAGATAAACAACATACCGTTTGCTTCTACTGCTTGGCTATATGGTCCGATAGCTGCAGGAGCATTTTTTGTGTTGATAATTCTTTTTGCCATTTTTATTGATATTTGTTATTATTTTCTTGCCATCACCTTCAAAACTGCATCTACGATGTCGTTTTCGGTGAGATGAAATTCTTTCAAAAGTTGGTCCGGAGTGCCGCTTTCTCCAAATCTATCGTCAACAGCTACATATTCTTGCGGACACGGGAAATTGCGTACCAACAATTGTGCAATGCTGTCGCCTAAGCCTCCATTGATCAAATGCTCTTCTGCCGTAACCACACAACGCGTTTTACGAACGGATTTTAAAATTCTTTCTGTATCCAGAGGCTTGATAGTATGAATATCTATCACTTCTGCACCAATATTTTTTTGCTCTAAAATATATGCTGCCTGCAAGGCAGGATAAACCATGTGACCGGTAGCAAAAATGCTGACATCCTTGCCTTCGTTCATGATAAGGGCTTTGCCGATTTTGAATTCATGATTTTCGGGAGTGAAATTAGGAACCTTTGGTCTGCCATAACGCAAATATACAGGACCATTGTATTGTGCAATAGCAATGGTTGCAGCTTTGGTTTGGTTGAAATCACAAGGATTGATCACCACCATGTTCGGCAAATTTTTCATCATGCTCAAATCTTCCATCACTTGATGGGTGGCACCATCTTCTCCAAGCGTGATGCCGGCATGCGAACCGCAAATTTTTACATTGGTATTGGAATAAGCAACTGCCATCCTTACTTGATCTAATACACGGCTGGTACAAAAATTAGCAAAAGAGCCTACAAAAGGAATCTTGCCTGCCAGTGCCATACCTGCCGCCATGCCAACCATGTTGGCTTCGGCGATGCCGACTTGGAAAAATCTTTCCGGAAATGCCTTGGCAAAACTATCCATTTTAACGGAGCCTGTCAAATCCGCACACAAAGCAACTACCTGATTGTTTTGTTTGCCGACTTCCAACAATCCTTCTCCAAAACCTGCTCTTGTTTCTTTTTTCTCTTTATATATTACTTCTTGCATAAAATTCTATTTAGAATGCAAAGGTACAATTTTTATAGGAAAAACCATACATATTGCAGACAATTTTTTTCTTTGTGAATAAAGAAAATTTGATTGTCACTAAAACGCTGACATTCAACAAAGAAAAATAATACAATTTTAATCTGCTTACCATATTTTTTTTGTACTTTTGCAAAATAATCACAAAAACTATAAACATGAAAAAGATTTTTATATGTGCATGGTTGTTGGCAGGAATATTTTCCGCTATAGGACAAAACATTGCTTTGGATGTTGCTCATTTTCCGGATGTAACTTTCCGAAACTATTTAAAAACAGAATTCGACGTAAATAATAATAATATATTGGACTCCAATGAATTAGAAGCTATTACGGAAATCAATGTCTCCAACATGGGAATTTTCTCTTTGCAAGGAGTTGAATACCTCTTTGCCCTGACAGAACTCAATTGCTCCAACAACGCTTTGACAAGCTTGGATGTCAGCAACCTCATCTATTTGGAAGATTTGCATTGCCACTACAATTCCCTCAATAGTTTGATTACCACCGGTGCTATCAGCATCGATCACCTAGACTGCTACAACAACCAATTGTCTTCCATTGACTTGAGCACCAACACCGCCATCAAAATGCTGACTTGCAACTACAATCATTTAACCCGACTTGACCTCAGCCACAACACTGACTTGGTTTCGTTGTATTGCCACAACAATCTTCTAACTAACTTAGATGTCAGTCATCTTTCTTCTCTAGAAAATTTGTATTGCCATAAAAATAAATTAGATACCTTGTATTTAGGAAATATTTCATCCTTAAAGATGCTTTATTGCAACGACAACAGATTGACTTCCCTATCTATTGACAATAACCCTGACTTGGAAACACTTTATTGCTACGGCAACAGATTGACGACTTTAGATGTCAGCAACAATCATCACTTAAAAACCCTATTTTGCTACGGAAATTTACTCACCAGCATTGATATTGA
>JAEEGK010017570.1_pt1 | contig 15580 bp, 10 predicted proteins | sample 8958771 | NCBI WGS metagenome assembly JAEEGK01 (sample SAMN16246547, study PRJNA631951) | gut metagenome | biome: gut microbiome; feature: rumen; material: SC-attached | host: Bos | place: Iran: Karaj | collected 2018-10
CGCCGTCGATGTCGCGAGACGATTTGGAGACTATGCCGTTGGTATTGGTGTATTTGAGCCCCAACGGATGCCCAACTGCGAGTATCGGGTCGCCGTCATTGACCTTGTAACCGTCAAAAGCCAATTGCAGCGAGCCAACGGCAAGTCCGTCGGGCTGCTCCACAAAGGCGAGGTCGTACAACGGATCGGCATACAGCACGTTGGCGATGCGCTTCTTGAATGTTTCTGTCGCCAATACCACCTGACGGCAGCCCTGCACGACGTGCCTGTTGGTGACTATCAATTCATAGTCGCCCAAGAGGCACCCCGTTCCGAGTCCCCACGGCGTCATAATCCTGACAGTGGCGTTGGCGGCAAGTTCTGATGTCTTTTGTTGTGTCATTGCGGTCAGTCTGGTATTTGGATGTTTTTAAATTCAATCAAGAACGAGCATGCAAACGTATCGAGCGAATCGTAAGACAATCTGCCCGCGTCAAATTGCAGCCCGGGGTATTCGGCGGCGTATCGGGCGATGATGGCGTCAATCTCGGCAACCACCTTGTCCTTCGCCAGTGCGTCAGCCGTCTCGTTATAGAGCATATTGCGGAATCCTAATCCGTAAAAATATTCGGTGTTCAATACCCGCCACAATACCATCAATAGGTCGTAGGCCAATTGATGAAGCCCAAACCTGACTTCCTGACCGCCAATGATGTATTCGCACATCACCGGCACAAGGTCGGGGCGGCGGATTTCGGTGCATTGTATTGCAAGCCTCAACAATGACGTTACGCTGTCGGCAAGCTCCATGAAGGTCTTGTAATTGAGCTCCTGAAATACCGCGTGCGTCCTGTACATCGATTTTGCAAGTTCGTGGTCGGGCATAGCCATAATGTCCTCCATCACGGAGAGCATGCGGTAATTGATTTCAGTATTGTTGTTGGCGTCGGGCGCGTATTCCGAATATATTTCGAGAATGCTCTCCATAATGTTGAGCAGCGCACCCTCCGGCGAAATCAAGTAGATAATCTTGAAAGTGGCGGAGAGTATGATGTACGACCTGAGGTTTTCCACCTCGGTGGTCTCCACGAGCCTAAAAGTATCGTTAATCCAAACGCGGAGGAAGGTGACCTTGGTGTCAACTTCTTGTCGCGGAAGCGTGATGATGTTGCTGTGTCGGCATATTGCCAATTCGGGAAATTCAGCCTCCATGTGTTCGCCTGCGGTATTGGCGCTGAGACCAATCTCCGAGAGCATTTCGGCAAACGACGACACTGACATGTCTTTGGCGGGGCAACGCTGGCACAGCACAATGTTTTCGCCGTCGAGTCCGTATTTTGAGTACTGCATATCAGAATTTTGCGCCAATACGTAACGCATCAATGCAACATCGGGTTTTACGCAAGTGGCGACTACACATTCAGCCGAGACCTCGTCGGCATTGACGGTGCAGACAATCTCCTTGGAGCCGTGGCGGATTACGAACTTGCAATTGCCGTCACCCTCGCCCTCGTCAATCTCCACCGCGTCGCCAAACATCGATTGAAGATATTTCATATAGGCAAGGTATCCCCCGGCACAGTCGCCGCCATTGTACAGCGTATCCGACTCCGCCAGCAATTGCGACTGCTCCTCGCCCGGACTCAGCGCCATACACCGCCCGAAGCGCACCTCATTTGGGTCGCAAGCCTTGCCAAATATGTTAGAAAAAATGCCCATAAAATCATATATTATCGCGCCGCCTACGACGGCGTTTTTTTATAAACATAAATTAAGCGAATTATAACGAATACTTAGTAAAAATTCGTTTTAATTCAATTTAATTCGTTTAAATTTTCGTTGCAAAAACAGCCTCAGCCGCCTTTTCGCCGTCCATTGCAGACGAGACTATGCCGCCGGCGTAGCCTGCGCCCTCGCCGCACGGATAGAGGTTTCGGATGTTGACGCTGCATAGACGCTCCTCGTCCCTGACTATCCTTACGGGCGACGATGTGCGTGTCTCCGACGCCAATACCTGCGCCTCTTCGGTCAGGAATCCGTGCATCTTTTTGTCAAACAGCTTGAAACCTTCCCTGAGCCTATTGCCTATGAAATCCGGCAGCCAAAAATGCACCGGCGAATTTACAATGCCCGGTACGTAGGACGTTTCAGGCAATGAACTCGATATGCGCCCCCTCACAAAGTCGGTGAGCCTCTGCGCTGGCGCCGCCTGACAACTTCCGCCGTTGATGTATGTCATCTGCTCCACCTGCTTCTGGTATTCGAGGCCGCAGAGGGGATTTTCAGTTGAATAATTGGGGATATCCTCTTGTCGGATTTCAACGACGATGGCAGCATTAGACCAACGGTTGCGACGAGCCGCCGCAGACATTCCATTGACTACAGTCTGACCTTTGGCGGTTGCCGACGGCACTATCTGACCACCCGGACACATACAAAACGAATACACGCCCCTGCCGTCCACCTGAGCCGCAACATTGTAGCTCGCCGTGGGCAGATATTTCATGTCAGCCTTGTGATAACGGATTTCGTCGATAAGTTGACGCGGATGCTCCACCCTCACGCCCATCGCAAAGCCTTTAGCCTCCATCTTGACGCCGTGACGTTGCAACATCTTGTAAACATCCTCCGCGCTGTGTCCCGTGGCAAGTATTACCGCGTCAGTGGCGATTTCATTGCCGTCGGAAGTTATTACAGACACAATTCTGTCGCCCTCCACGCGTATGTCGTCCAACCTCGTGGAAAACCTCACCTCGCCACCACAGCGGAGAATGGTCTCGCGCATTGTAGATACAATCTTTGGCAACTTGTCGGTGCCGATGTGCGGACGTGCATCGTAAAGGATGGATTCGTCCGCGCCGTGTATGTTGAAAATCTCGAGTATGCGGCTGATGTCGCCGCGCTTGTTGGAGCGGGTGTAGAGTTTGCCGTCCGAAAAAGTGCCCGCGCCGCCTTCGCCATAGCAATAGTTGGAATCCTCGTCGAGCAGGTGTTCGAGGTTGAGGAGGGCGATGTCGCGTTTGCGCTCCTTGACGCACTTGCCGCGTTCAATCACTATCGGGCGCAATCCCAATTCTATGAGCCTCAACGCCGCAAAAAGTCCCGCCGGGCCCATCCCGACCACAACTACGGAAGGCTTGCCGGAGACGTCGTGGTATTGGTATTTATCGGCAATGTTTTCCTTCTGCTCGCCGCCAACGAACAACGCCACGCGCATATTGACGACAATATCCCTGCCACGCGCATCCACCGACTTGTGGAGGATGGCGTGAGAGCTGATGTCGTCCTTATTGATGCCCGCGCTCTTAGCCGCCAACGGCAGGTAAAACTGGCTGTCGGAGGCGTCGCGGGGCGTAAGTGTCAGGTCTGTCTGTATCATTTATTTCTTTTTACCAAAAAGCTTAGAATGACTACCTATTCGAGTCAGACTAATAACATCATCGTTTGATATTTTGAACCATATCAATTTCAGCATGCTTGTCCTCGGGAATGGATTTGAAATCTTTCTTAAACTGAGTAGTTGGCTCTAACTTGTACATAATTAAGATTTTAAATAATCCATCAATTCCTTTACAGAATTTGCACCCTTATAAGTACGCCCTTCTTCTGCATCTTTCATCGCTTTAAGGGTCGTTTCGTTCGGAATATCATCCGAAACTGGCAAGTTTTCTTCATCCAAAAACCTGACAAAACTCAACGATTTAAGATAAGCTACCAAAAGTTGAGCCTCTTGTGAGCGGGCATTTATTTCAAAAAAGCTTGAAAAACCCGACTGTTTGCTTTTATTTGCAGTTAACGTATTCATATCATTTTCTTTTTATACGTTGCAAATATAAATAACATTTACATTTTTCACAATAATTTTTGCAAGAAATTTTTTTTTGAAAAATCAGCGAAAAAATTAGCGAGTTTCAGATTTTTTACATATAATTGCATCAAAATTGCAGGGAAACATCGGGCGGACGGCAATAAAAGCCCTACTCGCATTGCGCTCCACCACTGCAACGATTACACACTCAAACCAATGGCAACTAAGGAATTGGGCAACAAGTACAAGAGCATATTATGGAGGATTATTGGCATCGTGCTGCCGATCACTATACTGCTGATAGGGTCGGCGTGCACCGTTGTATATATCCTCATCAACGATGCCAACAACACCCTCATAAGCAACACCTCGCAGGAGATTGTATCGTCCAACGCGCAGACAATCAGCGAAAAGATGATGGGCGTCGTCAAGCAATGCCGCGCCATTGCCGACAATTCGGAGCTGCACGACATCCCGCCCGAGCAAAAAATCAAGGAACTCCGCTTCCTCATCAACCGCGAGCCGATGTACCTATTCGGCACGTTGCTCACATCCGACCGAAGGCTCTACAACACCTATTCCGACAGGATAGCCCAAATTGACACCAGCAACCTCTATTACAGGGAAATCATCACCAAGCAGAAAGAATATTTCATAATGTCGCCACAGAAGACGCGCATCACCAATTCCTACGTCGTGTATGTCTGCTCAAGAATCAAAAACGACAAAGGTGTCAACGACGGCATCATAAGCGTCGCAATACCCGCCGACTCCATCTCCGCGCTCATATCCGGAATATCGGTGTCGGGCAAGGGCAAGGGTTATGTAATTGACGTAAGAGACACCCTCGCAAAACCCGACAGCATCTATGTGGGCAGGCTCATCCAGACCGCCGACAAGGGAAGCGCGGATTTCGAGAGGTACGACGGCAGCAATTTCACGCTGTTTTGGCAGACCATCCACAATACGCCGTGGAAACTCGCAGTGGCAGTGCCCACCGGCGAACTCAAGGAAAAGCAATACTTCATCCGAATCATCTTCCTGACCCTCGTGCCATTGAGCTGCCTGCTCTTCATCGCCACATTGTACTTCCTCGTCAAAAGGCTCATCAGCCGACCGCTCAAGGACATACTCGTGGTGGCGGAGGAAGTGTCGCACGGCGAATTGTACGCGGCATCCAAACTCGACAACCTCAATGAGGACGAACTTGGCATCCTCTCGCAGCGACTCAAGGAAATGGCGGACCAGATAGACACCACCACGACGCTCATCAAGAAGGAGTCAAGGCAGATAGCGGACAGCGGACTCGAAATCAACAGCGTAGCCACAACAATCTACCGTGGCGCAATCAACCAATCGGAATCCGTGGACAACGTATCGGCTACCGTGGAGGAGATGGTGACGTCAATTAGCCAAAACGCCGAAAACGCCAAACTCGCCAAGGAAGGCAGCGAGGCTGTTGCATTCGATATCAAACAAGTGGCAAAGGCGAGCGACCGCAGCCTCGAATCCAACAAGAAGATTGCCGAAAAAATCAAGGTCGTCAAGGAGATTGCCTCCAAGACCGACATCCTCGCCATCAACGCCGCAGTGGAGGCGTCACGCGCAGGCGACCACGGCAAGGGATTTGCTGTCGTTGCCGCCGAGATTCGCAAACTCGCCGAAAAAAGCCGCGCCACATCCATCGAGATTGACGCCGCCACCAAGGAAAACATCAAGTTTACCAGCACGGTGACCACTATGATCGAACGCCTCTCGCCGCGCATCAGGCAAAACAGCGACATGGTCTCAGAGATAGCCCACGCCTGCGACGAACAGCACGCCGCCACGGAGATTATCACCAACGCCGTGCTGCAGCTGGCGCAGATTTCGCAGGAAAACTCCACATTCGCCAACGCGCTCACATCGAGCTCGCAAAAACTCGCGGAATACGCCATCCACTTGAACAAGAGCATGGAGTTTTTCAAATCATCACACACACCAGAACAAAACGACAACGAAATACTCGCACTGATACAGGAGCACACCGAAGCCATCAAGAAGCTCAACGAAATACTTGAAGCCGAACGTGCCGCGCTCCAGCCAGACGATATAGCAACCAACAACACTTAACACATCGAAAAATTATGGCTACGCAAAAACAGACAATAATGCAACGCTTTTTCAGCCTGTTCAGGAGAAACAACATCCGTGGCAGGTACATGCAAATCATCATCCCAATCTTCATGGCGGTGCTGATTGGCGTTGACGTCCTCATATACTACATTATCAAATCGTCCAACCGCGAAGCTACGCACAGCATGGCGGTACAGACGATGAAGATACAGGCCGACAATGTGGAAAACATCTTCATCTCCTACATCAATATGCTCGAGATGATGGCCAACATCTGCGGGGCGCGCGACCTCACGCCGCAGCAGAGCGTGGATGCTTGCGTCAATATGCTCCACGGCAAGGAAAACACGTATTTCAGAATCAGATGCACACAGGCGGACGGCACATCGTACACAACTGACGGCACAGACAGCCTGCCGATGATAGACCGCAAGTTTTTCAAGGACATCTTCCACGCCAACAGGTCGTTTTCGATAGAATCGCCGTTCTATCCGGTGGCGGGCGACACACTGCGCTGCTACTCGGTGTCGGTGCCGATATTGACCAAAGACAAGAAACAATGCAAGGCGGTGCTGACGATGCTTTTTGAAATCAATATCGTCAATAAGTACGCCGAGGCTATGAAAATCAACGGCCTTGGTCTCGGCACGCTCGTCAACGACGAAATGACCATCGTGGCATTTCCTGAGCACAAGAGCATCAACGAAATCAACTTCCTCACCCCGGGCAAATTCAAGTTCAAGGGACTTGACGACATGGGGCGGATGTTGCAGAGCATCAAGGACGGACAGGGCGTTTATACCGTGTACGCCCCAACCGGGACGCCGTTCCTCATCTATTACAGCAAGCTCCCAAAAATCAATTGGCAGGTGGGCATCCTCATACCCGAGCCCGCCCTCTACGCCCCGGAAACAAAGCTGAAAATCCTATTTTTCGTCACGGGACTGCTCACGCTGCTGCTCCTTGTCATCGGCATCATGATAGCGACAAAGCGCGTGGTGCTCAAGCCAGTCAACGCACTCAAGGAATTTACAGAAGATTTTGCAAGCGGCAAGCTCTACACCACAGCCACATCCGTCATCCGCAGCGACGACGAGCTTGGCAGGCTCAATGCCAACATCAAGACCATGCAGCAGACCGTATCGGAGGCAGTCAGCAAGATACGTGGCAATTGTGACGACATCGGCGACACCAGCACAGTGCTGCACGGCGCCACCGACAAGATTGCCGACGGCTCCAAGGAACAAGCGGCGGAAGTGGAGGAAATTTCGGCGTCGCTCGAGCAGATGACCACGTCCATTGAGCAAAACGCAAGCAACGCAAGCCTCACAAAACAGAGCTCCGAGGACATATCCAACGACATCCTCACCGTCTCCAAATCGAGCATCAGCACTCTCGCCTGCATCCAAAACGTGATTTCCAAGATAGAAATCATCAATGAAATCACCTCGCGCACCGACCTCCTCGCCATCAACGCCGCTGTGGAGGCTGCCCGCGCCGGCGAAAACGGAAAGGGTTTTGCCGTCGTAGCCGCCGAAATCCGCAAACTCGCCGAACGTTGCCAGACCGCATCCACGCAAATCAATGAATGGAGTGCCAAGAGTCTCAAGATCACCGAGCACAGTGCGGAACTTATCGACAAAATCACGCCCAAAATCCGCAAGAACGCCGAGATGGTCTCCGAAATCGCAACATCCTGCGCCGAGCAGCTTTCAGGCACGTCGAGCATCACAAAGGCATTGCAGCAACTCGTGAGCATATCGCAATCCAACGCCGAACTCTCGGAAAAGATGTCGGGCTACATCGTCAACCTCGTCCACAAGGTGGAAAGCCTCTCCAAATCGGTGGGATTCTTCAAGCTCACCGACCAGGAAAACCGCGCACAGACCAGCGAAATCGTACAGGAAATCGAACAGCACATGAACGAAATCCTCAGGCTCAAGAGCAAACTCAAGGGCAGCATGTTCGTTCAGGATGCCATCGACGGCGAATCCGCAGAAAAACAGCCATCGTTGCAACCACAATCCGCCACGCCCAACGTAACATACGCCACCAACGCACTCCCGAAGCACAAGCCGGGTCTCAATATCAGGATGGACGATGATGACGACGGCGACAGCGAATTTGAAAACTATTAATGCAAGGCTTCTGATGTACGTTATATTTGACTTTGACGGCACACTCGCCGACACTTTTGCACTCGGTGCGCAGCTCATCAACGAGTACGCAGACCAATTGGGTTACAAGCAATTGGACTTCGCCGCCAACAAGGACAAGTCGGCAAAGGAGTTGATAAAGATGTCGGGCGTAAGGTTTTGGCAGATACCGGGATTGATAAGGTTTTTCAGGAAAAAATCAGTGGAACGCGCCGCCGAAGTCAACGCCTTCGACGGCATACCCGACCTTGTGCGGCGGCTGCACGAAAGTGGTTTTTCATTAGGGATAATGACAACAAATTCGGCGCAGACCATCGGCATATTTTTGGAAAAATACGGACTGAAAGATTATTTCACGTACATCAAGACCGAAATTTCGCTTTTTGGCAAACGCCGCGCCATCCGCCGTGCCAAGCGTCACCTGAAATCCGAAATAGTCTATATCGGCGACGAAATCCGCGACATCGACGCCTGCCACGCCGTCAACGTCCCAATAATCTCCGTGGCGTGGGGATTCAATTCGCACGAAATTTTGGAGAAACACAATCCGGGAATGGTGGCGGAGGATACGGAGGATGTCATTCGCCTAATCATTCAACAATAATTTTCGGAATTTTAGGCGTCGTTATTTCCACGTCGGTAGAATAGTCGCGTACAACGCCGTCCGTCAATGTAACAGTCAGACTAACAGTATATTTACCATCGTCTGCAAAAGTATGCGTCGGCTTTTCAACATCCTTGACCTCCGCCGTACCGTCGCCAAAATTCCAAACTATTGATTCGTATTCCGATTCAGAAAACGAAAAAGTAAAGTCGTGGCAGTCGCGGGTGTAGGAAACGGCGAAAGGATAATGGTAAGTGTAAGGGAACATTGCCGCCCAACGATCAGTTTTCGAGGGTTGCGCCATTTTAATTCCATTTGGATTAACAATTGGATTGTCGTCCTCAGAATTATAAATAACGCCGACATATTCAGGATTGTAACTATCTAAAAAATAAATATTACCATCAGGTCCCATTTTTATATCATCAATGGAATGATTCATAGAATTATAAGCAACTTTGCGATATTTTTTTAGAGCATCTATTTCTTTAAGTTTATCAACAGGGCATCTAAAAATTTTATCATAATCCTTGTAATCTTCCCCACAGAAAAAGAAATAAAAAAATTTATCATTTTGGGTAAATGCTTCACCTTCCATAAAATCACTTCCATTATGATAAAGTGTCATATCGGTTATGAGACCATTAATACAATCAAAATCAAAATACATATACAACAAGTCATCAGGCATCCCCAGTACATACGTATAAATGAGTGTTTGGCTATTTGCAATGCGAGAATCATTTATTCGAAAAAAATAATCATCATATATTTCTTTATCAAACGTTTTTGTACTATGCAAAAACAACCCATTCTTTGTTATTGAATATACATTAAACGTGTTGGTATCCTGATGCAACAGCCAAAAATCACGACTATACTTCTTCTGAATCAAAACCGGCGAACATCCGTTGTACGACAGACTCGCAAAATCTTTAAATTCAGGATGCAATTCATCTTTTGAGCCGTCAATTTCCGTAAAATGAATAATCTTTGTTTTGTAATCAAGGTGCATATAAATATAGTTGGTTTCACTGCCCGGCATCGGAAACAATGTCAGCGAATTGAGATGTTCAATGTCCTGAATACTCATCGAAGTGTATATTTCTTCGCTATTTTTGTTATAAACACGGTTACCATTAATCCAATATTTCAAATTTCCGTCCTTGTCGCAAACCGATGTCAGTCCCGGTTCTGGCGCGAAATCCCCATTCGCCCTCACCGTCGGCGGCGTGGTTTTGAAGTCGATGATGTTGTTGCCCATCACCCACACGTAGTCTTCCTTCTGTGCAAAGCACAATAGCGGCATAAGAAATACCGCAAATAATGTCAAAATGTGTTTCATAATTCTCTTTTTTTTATTATTCACAAATTACTACCGGCATTTTTGGTGTCGTGATTTCCACATCGGTAGAATATTGGCGGACAATGCCATCTGTCAATGTAACAGTCAGACTAACAGTATATTTACCATCGTCTGCAAAAGTATGCGTCGGCTTTTCAACATCCTTTACCTCCGCCGTACCATCGCCAAAATTCCAAACTATTGATTCGTATTCCGATTCAGAAAACGAAAAAGTAAAGTCGCGGCAATCGCGGGTATAGGAAACGGCAAAAGGATAATGGTAAGTATAAGGAAACATCAAAACCCATTTGTTATTTTGATTAGGTTGTGCAAATTTTAAACCATTAGAATTTATGATAGGATTATCGTCTTCGGGATTATAAATTACGCTGATGTATCCGGGATTGCTATCGTTAATGAAATAAATATTGCCATCGGGACCAAGTTTTATACTTACACTTAAATAATAATCTAACTGGGGATAATAAACAAGTTCACGGTACTTTTTTAAAGCATCTTTTTCTTTAAGTTTATCAACTGGACATCTATAAAGAACAGCGGTAGTTCCTTCCGTAAAATCAGAAACAACAAAAAATAAATACTTGTCATTTTTAGAAAACGCACACGGCCATAATATTTCATTTCCCTCGTGATAGACTGTAATATCTGTTATCTTGCCATAAACATTGTCAAATGAATAGTTCAAGTACAATAAGTCCTCCTCTCTACCAAGCATATACGCAACAATATTTGATTGGTTATTTGATACCCAATATCCTTCTATGCCAATAAGATAAGAGTCAAACTTTTCCCCTTTATAATTATATGTACTATTTAATTGCAATCCCTCTGACGTCAACGAATAGACACTAAACGCCAGTTCATATTCATTCATATTTATAATCCAAAAATCACGGCTGTTTTCCTGTTGTACAACAATCGGTGTATTTCTGTTGTACGGAATAGAACCAAAATCTTTAAATGTTGGCTGCAAAACATCTTCCGAACCATCAATTACAGTAAATTTTATAATATGATTGTTATAATCAAGATGCATCAAAATATAATTTGTTTCGCTACCCGGAAACGGGAACAAAGTAATTGAATGTAATTCGTGAAATCCTGAAAAAATATTGGAAGTGTAAATTTCGTCATTATTCTTGTTATACAAATGATTACCTTTGCTCCAATACACAAAATTGCCATCCTTGTCGCAGACCGACGTCAAACCCGACTCTGGGGTAAAATCCCCATTTGCCCTCACCGTCGGCGGCGTGGTATTGAAATCAATGATGTTGTTGCCCATCACCCACACGTAGTCTTCCTTCTGGGCGCAGCAAAACAGCGGCATCAACACCGCAAACAAAATAAAAATGTGTTTCATATTTGTATGATTTTTATTTGTTACCATTTAATTATCGCAATCGTCGTCGCCGTAGAGACGCAATGCATTGCGTCTCTACACCAATTTCGCAGCACACAATTAATCGCCCACCAATTCCGCCGTCGCCACATCACCATCCACCCCCACAATCTTCACATCATAAAAAACATTCGTCTGCGGATTGTCAATTTTCAATCTGATGCGGACGTAATTTTCGCCGTAGCCGTAGAGATAGCCGCGCTTGTCGAGAGTCTCCGAGAGCATCCGCTGACGTTTGCCGACCATCGACTGCAAATAATTGGCGGTAAGTTCGTCGGACAATTCGCGCAAAACCTTGCTGCGCTGCGTCTTGATTTTTTCATCGACTTGGTCGGGCATCTTGTCAGCCTTGGTATTGCGGCGGCGCGAATATTTGAAGGCGTGGATGTGTCCAAAACCAATTCTCCGGGCGGCGTCAAGGGTCAGGTCAAAATCGTCGTCGGTCTCGCCCGGAAAACCGACAATTATATCCGTAGTAACATTAAAATCAGGGACAACGCTCCTGAATTTGTCAACAATTTCAAAAAAATCCTCTCGCTTGTAATGACGGTGCATCCGTTTCAAAACGTCGTTGCTGCCCGACTGCAAGCACAAATGTATGTGCGGCGCAAGTTTGGGATTGCGGAACAATTCCACAAAACCGACCGAAAAATCGTCGGGCTCTATCGACGCAATCCTCAGCCTAAAATCGCCGTCAATCTCCAAAATCCTCTTTATCAAATCCTCAAAACCGACGCCGTCGCTATTGTATTTGGAAATATTGACGCCTGTCAAAACAATCTCCTTGAAACCATATTCAAGTTCCGTCCTGATATTGTCCAAAACCTCCTCCAACGGCCTCGAAACTGCCCTTCCGCGCACGTATGGCACGATGCAATAGGAGCAAAAATTGTTGCAGCCGTCCTGAATTTTCACAATTGAGCGCGTATGGAAAGTGTCTTTGGCGGGCGAATAGTCGAAGACATTGCCCTCAAAATCCTCCACGTCAACATCCAAGCCATTGAGCCGCGCCTCCACAATGTCGAAGATGCGGTTTTTGTGCTTGTTGTCAACGATGACGGCAACGTCCCTCTCGTCGGCAACTATCTCGCGGTATTGCTCCGCCATACAGCCCGTCACCACCACCAACGCCCCGCGCCGCCGCGCACGTGCAATGTACTCGCGGGATTTTTTGTCGCTTTGGTTGGTGATGGTGCAGGTATTAATGACAACAATCTCCGCGTCCGACGTCTCAAAGTCGCCGTCCGTCACATATCCCCTCTCCCTGAATTTCGACGCCAACGCATCAGTCTCATAAAGGTTGAGCCGACATCCAAGAGTCTTGAAAGTAACTTTTTTCATTGTATTATCTCCCCCTCCGCCGAAAAGTCGCTGCTTTTGATGATTTTTACGTTGACGAAATTGCCTATCAGACTCTCATCGTCGGAGCGGAAACGGACTGCAATCTTGCCCTCGGTCAAGCCTGAAAGGTAGCCTTCCAAACGGTCGTGTCCATTGACCAAAAGGCGGAACTCCTTGCCGACCATACTTGCCGTATAGAGCGACGAAACCGACTTCAAATCATCCGACAAAACCGCGTAACGCCTTGATTTTTCGTCCTTTGGAATATCATCAACCCACTTGGACGACACTGCGCCCGGACGCGGCGAATACATCGCGATGAAAGCCATATTGTACTTGAACTCACGGACGGCGCGGCGGGTGTTTTCAAACTCCTCTTCGGTCTCGCCCGTAAAACCAACTATTATGTCCGTGAAAATTGTGGCTGTCGGCAGGATGCGGCGTATATCACTGATTACCTGACGGTAACGCTCGATGTCGTATTTGCGGTTCATACGTTTGAGCATCTCGGTGTCGCCGCTCTGAATCGGAATGTGAATCCATTTGCCGAGGCACTTGTATTTTGCAATTGTCTCCAAAACATCCGTCGTCATATCCCTCGGATGCGGCGATGTGAAATAAACGCGGAACTCCTTGCCGGACTTGTCGCCAAACTCCCCCACCCTTTCGAGCAACTGCGCAAAGGTAATCTCCGCGCCCTTCTTGTCGAGGCCGTAGGAATTGACATTCTGACCCAAAAGAGTTATCGACTTGTAACCGCCCTCCACAAGACAGCGGACTTCCTCGATGATTTCGTCGCTCGCACGCGAAACCTCGCGCCCACGTGTGTATGGCACGGCGCAATAGGTGCAGAATTTGTCGCAGCCGTTCTGAATGGGCACGTACGCCTCGAACTTGTCGGGCTGATAGCCGTCCAACTGCCAAAAATAATCCATCTGCGCCGCCTGCTCGCTGCGTTGCAATTGTGGATAATAAACACCCTCGTGAACCTTGTCGGCGAGCAACTTGTCGAGCTGCGGGAGATCCCTCATATCAAAGACCAAGTCGAAGAGTTTCAGGAACTTCTCGCGGTCGTCGGGAAGCACGCAGCCGGTGAGGAACGTGGTCATCTGATGGCCTTCGCGGCGTTGACGGTTCCACACCGCAATCATATTATAAACCTTGTCTATCGCCTTCTGACGCACAGAACAAGCAATGACGCCCACGAGGTCGGCGTCGCAAACATTGGCGGTCTCGATGCCGCCAAGCACTTTTTCTATATAGGATTTTACCCTGCCGCTGTCCGAGATATTCATCTGACAGCCGAGCGTTACAAGATGGTATTTCATTGTATTATATCGTGTTAAGTATCGCCTTGAACCGGTCGTTTGGGAAATAGCCGTCGATGTCCTTGGAGTATTCCGGCTTGAACCTGTCGAGGAAATACATATCTACATTCTGATGGTTTTTGATGCTGATGGAGCCACGCGGAGTACACTCAAAATAATCCTTGACCCTCTCGTAAGTGGCTGACGAAATGTTGATTAGACCCGGAACGCCCGCACTTTCCATACGGCTCGCCACGTTGACGGCGTCGCCCCAAATGTCGTAGGCTAGTTTGCTCTTGCCCACCATTCCCGCCACGAGTGGACCCGTGTGGATTCCGATGCGGAGTTGCCAATCGGGAAGATCCTTGTCAGGATTGTCGCGGAGGTAGGTCGCCATAAAATGCTTTATCTCCAACGCCGCCATCACCACGTCAAGCGGGTGCGTGCGGTTGCGGATTGGAAGTCCGCCCACGCACATATACGAATCGCCGATGGTCTTGATTTTTTCGATGATGTGGCGGTCGATGATGTCGTCAAATGTTGAGAAAAAGAAGTCCAAATTGTCAACTATCTGCTTGGGTGTCAGGTGTTCGCACGACTTGGAGAATCCCTTGAAGTCGGTGAACATAATCGTTGCAGCCGAGAATGAACGCGGTCCCGCGTAGCCCACGCCCATAAGCTCCTCCACCATCTCCTCGGGCATCACGTTGAGGAGTATTCCGCGCGTCTTTTGGCGTTCGAGGTCGATGGTCTTGTTGGCGCGGCGGAGGTCGTCCATAAGGCGGAGGCTCTCCTCGTTCTGCTTGATGAGTTGGAGTTCGTAATTTTTCTGCTTGGTGATGTCCTTTTCGACGGCGATGATTTTTTCGATGCGGTTGCCGTCAAAAATGGGCGTCAGGTTGGTCTGCATCCATTTTTCCTCGCCCGACTTCGCCTTGCACTTGGTGACGTACTCCACGGTGCGCTTGGTTTCGAGCATTTCGGCGATGTGGACGCTGATGTCGGGGTTGAAACTGATGTTGCAAATGTTGCTGCCAAATATCTGCACAAACTCGTCCAAGGTGTATCCGTAGGTCTTGTGGAATGCCTCGTTTGCCCATTCGACCTCGCCGTCGGGGGAGAAAATCAGCACCGAGTCGTCGGTCTGCTTGACGATGAGCGAAAGTTTGTTGAGGTCGTAGATTTGGGTCTCGATTTTCTTGTTTTTGTTTTGGATTTCGAGCATTGAATCCCTGAGCATCAACGCACAACGTATCCTCGCACGATATTCCGCCTTGTCGATTGGCTTCTTGATGTAGTCGTTGGCGCCCATATCGAGCGCGTAGCTTAGATCCTTGCTGTCGATAAGACCCGTAACGATGATGACGGGAATCATCCTGTCCATCCGCTTGATGAGCTTCATCGCTTCAAGTCCCGACATATCAGGCATTTGCCAATCCAACAGCACCAAATCTATATGCCCACGACCCACTATATCCAATGCCTCGGTCGCATTACGCGCT
>JAEEGK010017571.1_pt1 | contig 15578 bp, 8 predicted proteins | sample 8958771 | NCBI WGS metagenome assembly JAEEGK01 (sample SAMN16246547, study PRJNA631951) | gut metagenome | biome: gut microbiome; feature: rumen; material: SC-attached | host: Bos | place: Iran: Karaj | collected 2018-10
TGTCTTTGACCGGGTATGACATTAGTAATTCAATGTGTGCTAGCTGAAGGAATAGATTTGAAACCATTTCACTCACCTCACTTGTTCATTAAAATTCATTAGCTATATTTATAATATAGCAATCCTACACCAATTATCCGCTCCGTCAGCTACATATAAAGCGAAAAATGGCAGAAATTCACCTTTTATCCGATGAAATCATCAACAAAATTGCCGCTGGAGAAGTTATCGAACGTCCAGCATCGGCTGTTAAAGAACTTATTGAGAACGCTATCGACGCCGGAGCAACCCGAATTCAGGTCCAAATCGAACAAGGTGGAAAGAAAAAGATCCAGGTTACAGACAACGGCAAAGGCATGGGCGCCGAAGATTTGTCCATGTGCTACCTCCGCCATACTACATCTAAACTAACAACCGCGGACGACTTGTTCCACCTACAGACAAACGGTTTCCGCGGTGAAGCCGTTGCCTCCATTGCCGCCGTTTCAAAGCTTACCATCACAAGCGCCACACAAGATGGCGAAAGCGGTCGTATCATCATCAAAGGCGGCGAAGTTGTCGAGAAAGAAGATATCCAGGCAAGTCGGGGCACCACGTTCCTTGTCGAAGACCTTTTCTACAACACGCCCGTACGCCGCACGTTCCTCGGCAGTGAGACCTCCGAATGCTCCCGCATTTTGGACATCGTCATCAAGACGGCCATTTCGCACCCGGAAATTCGCTTTGACTATAAAGTAGGCGACAGAGCGGTTTTCACCGGCGTCCCCGGGGAACTCCGCAGCCGCATCGCCGAAGCTATTGGTTCCAAAGTTGCCAAGAGTTTATTGCCCGTCGATTATACCGAAGCGGGCGTCCACGTGACCGGATTCATCTCCCCCACTACAGAGACGAACGGCAAGCGCAACCACCAGTTCCTCTTTATGAGGAACCGTCCCATCGAAAACAAGATGGTGAGCAAGGCTGTGTCGCAAGCATACGAGCCGTACGGGGCGCAATGCAAGCCCGTCACAGTGTTGTTCCTGGACATGCCGGACATGGAATTCGACATCAACGTCCACCCAGCTAAACGCGAAGTCCGTTTCGCGAACGGGAATCTCGTGTTTCTCGTCGTGACGCATGCCATCCGCGATACGTTTACCAAAGACTTGGAAGCGAACTCACCCTTCATCGACTTGAGCGATGAACTTATGGGAAACCCGGCGCAGTCTTCACCATCACAAAACGACCTGCCGTGGGAAGCCCCGTCCAAGCCCTACGCGCCACAAACTTTTGCATCGCAATCCAATCCGGCGCAGCAGTCCACGCAGTCCAGTTTCGCACAACCGGCGAACCCGCAGTACCCGCCAGAGCGCCCCGCACAGTCTGTTCCGCAGTTTGCAAAACCCGCAATTGCAGCAAACACGCTCTCGGACAAAAAATCGAAGTACGATGTAAGCGACGATGTTCAGGATCTGTTTTCGCTCCCTGAATATGGCAAGATTATTTCGCTGGAGCCCGACCTCACCAAGCCGCAACAGCAACCCGAGGCACCGTGGGTACCGCCGACATTCTTCCAGATTGCAAACACGTACATTGCAGGCGAAGACGCCAACGGTCTTTTGATTATCGATCAACATGCCGCCCACACGCGAGTGCTCTTTGAACAAGCGATGGAATCACTCCAGAACAACATCGCCCAAGACAGCCAAGAACTTTTGTTCCCGGAACTCATCGATTTGTCCAAGCAAGAAAAAGAAATATTCCGAAACGTCGATGAGCAACTGCGAAAGCTCGGCTTCTTTGTGGAGCCGTTTGGCGGCGACACGTTCCAAATCCGTTCTATCCCGAGTTCGCTTCCGCTTTCGCGTGCCGCAAAAGCCGTTCACGACTTTTTGAACGACGTCGATGAAAACGACACGAAGAACGACATGGTCAAGTTCCAGGAGTCGATTGCAAAATCCTGGGCAAAGACAAACGCTTACCAGGCAGGCGACAAGCTCAAGCCCGAAGAAATCACATCACTCGTCGGCCAGCTGATGATTACGCAGGACCCGCTCAAGTCCCCCTTCGGGAACCCGACGCTCATGCGCTTAACGCTCGACGAGCTGAGCAAGAAATTCAGACATTAATTCGCTGGACGACGGTCCAACATTCAACGACCTGCGAAGACGCTGGGCGATTTCTTCTACAGTTCCCAAATCCTGCTGGAACAAAGCATCCACAATGGACTCGGCCATACGGTCATTCATCTTATGGCGAATGATATATTCCGGAGTCACGCCACAGCCAAAGATGGCGTTCGGTAGCGACAGGTATTCGGACTTGACCATAAGCTTTCCCGTCATGTACGTGAAAAAGTCCGGCACTACGCACGCCGCAAACGGCATCCCGACGCAAGCCATTTCAAGCGTACTTGTGCCAAAGGACGTAAGTGCCGCGGAATATGCGGAATAGAAATTCAATCGGTCACTGATGCTCTTTGGTGCGACCACGACTTTCAGCCACGTCGGCAAACGACCGTCATAAAGTTTTTCGAGCGCAACCAAAAGCGGGACTTCCAAGTGTTCACGCGACGCAACGACGACAACATCCGGAAGTAGTCCCACATTGCGTTCCGCCCACACCTTGCGATACTTTTCGGCAACAGCGACAAAGGCAGGCAAGTTACGAAGTGCACTCGAACGGCGGCTCCCAGGCAAAAGCAGCATGTCGGACTTGATTTCCGCATAGCGGTGTTCCCAGTTTGTAATCGGGTGCTTGATACGAGTTGTCTTACAATTCATTTGTTTGTAAGCTTTCACTTCGATATCGAAAAACACCGCCAAGCGAATATTGTCAGCCTGCTTAAAAATGTTCGCCCGTTTGGATTTCCACGCCCACACCTGCGGCGGCGCCACATAGAGCATAGGTTTTTCCCACTTTTTTGCAAGGCGGGCAAGCCTCATATTGAATCCGGGATAATCAATCGCGACAATGCCAAGGCACTTTTTTGATTCGGCCGCATCGCTCAAAACTTCAAAAACATTTTTTAACGAAAAATACTTCGGGACCACATCGCCAACACCCGAAACCGGGAGCTCGTTGTAATCCCACATGGGTTGAAGTCCTTTTTCCTGCATCAAGGGGCCACCAACACCAATGACCTTAAAGCCAAGCCGCACGGCAGTTGCAACCATCTCGGCGCCAATCATGTCGCCAGAATCCTCCCCCACGCAGAAGAGGATATAAGGAGAATTTTCTTCGTTAACGTTTTGCACGATTCGACACCCAAACCTTCAGCACACCCAGATCCGTTCTGAGCCACTGCAACAATTCCTGTGTATATACAACTTTATATTTTTTTAAGACAACGACATGCTCATATCCAGATTCAGTTTCCAAATGGAACACCAATTCGCAACCGCGGGTATATTCATCGGCCAGATTCGCCTTCATTTCGACTTCAAGTTTGCCCAAGAATTCATCCGTGAGCATTCCCGTGTATAAGGAAGCATGGATATGGCTCACCATGTCGCAACGGACACGGTCCAGTTGCAGAACCTCTTCGACGATAATCTGGTAACCGTCGCGATCGCGTTGCTGCTCCAGCGCTCCTTTCACAAGGACGCGGTCATCTATCGAAACCGTATCGCGCAAGCGTTCCCAAACGTCCTTCTTGAAGAACAGTTCGACTTCACCATGGAAATCCTGCACAGCGCCAGAGCCAATCGTATCGCCGCGTTTCGTCTCGATAGAACGCATACGGATGACCACGCCACCGACGACAACCGTTTCGCCCACATGGCGCGTGATTTCGTCTTCCGAAAGCGAACAAGAGGTAAAGCCCGAAAGCTCCGGGCGGAACTCGTCAAGCGGGTGGCCCGAAAGGAACAGGCCGAGCACGCTGCGTTCCTTGTTGAGCATTTCCATCGCCGTCCATTCTTCGGCTTCTTCCAAGACTTCAGCCGTATTCGGCATGGCAGCAGGGCCGCCCAAATCAAACAGCGAGACTTGGCCTTTGGCCTTGTCTTCTTGACTGCGCATGGCCACTTCCAACGCACGATCCACTGTCGCAATCTGCACAGCGCGGCTCCCCGGCAAATCGTCCAAGGCGCCCGCCATAATCAAGCATTCCAAGACCTTCTTGTTCAGCGGAGGGCGTTTTTCCGCCTGTGCGGCTTGGTATTCCGTCACGCGTTTGCAGAAGTCAAAAATATCCTTGTAGATGCCGCGGCGTTCGCGTTCTGCGACCACGTCTTCCACGACAGCGATACCCACGTTGCGGATACCCGCAAGGCCGTAGAGAATCTGCCCCTTCGTATTTGCCGAGAACACACCCAACGACGTGTTGATATTCGGCGACAAGACTTCGATGCCGAGACGCTTGCATTCCAGAATAATGGTGACCGTATCTTCGGTCTTGCCCATCTTGGACGTCATGGAGGCGGCCATGTATTCGGGACCGTAATGCGTCTTGAGGTAAGCCGTCTGGTAGGCCACATAAGCGTAAGCCGCAGCATGGCTCTTGTTGAACGCGTATCCGCAGAACGGGAGCACGGCATCCCAAACCTTCTGGATCATCGCTCGATCGTAGCCCTTGTCCAAGCACTTCTGGAAAAACTCCGGTTCGAGCTTCGCCATCTTTTCCGGCATCTTCTTCGCCATGATGCGTCGGATGTTGTCAGCGCCACCCAGCGAATATCCGCCCAGAATCTGGGCGAGCTTCATCACCTGTTCCTGATAAACGATAACGCCGTACGTTTCGCCCAGCACCTGTTCCAAGTCCGGATGGTAACAGTCAATTTCTTCCTTGCCGTTCTTACGGGCAATGAAGTGCGGAATCTGGTCAATCGGCCCCGGACGGTACAGGGCGTTCATAGCGATAAGGTCAAAGATTCGGGTCGGTTTCAGTTCGCGCAGGTACTTCTGCATACCCGGAGATTCGAACTGGAACACCGTCGTCGTAAGGCCCTTGCCCAAAAGTTCGAACGTCGCCTTGTCATCAATCGGAATCTTGTTCATCACAAGTTTAATGTTGCGGTTCTGTTCGACCATCTTCACCGTGTCCTGGATGATGGACAAGTTGATAAGCCCAAGGAAGTCCATCTTCAAAAGTCCGATGTCTTCGGCGTAATGCTTATCGTACATCACCACCGGCGTATCTTCCGGAGCGGCACGGTACAACGGCGCAAGGTTATAAATCGGAGTCGGCGTAATCACCACGCCGCAAGCATGCACGCCCGTCTGGCGCGGCAAATCTTCGAGCTTCTTCGCGACTTCCCACAAGTTCTGGTAACTGGCGCGGCTGTTGATCATCGCCTGCAGAGGTTCCGGGCTGTAACCGTCTTCGAGGTTGTTGCCCTTCTTGTCCTTGCCGGTCCAGGCCTGCTTTAGGCTAAAGTTCAAAGTACGCTGCGGGAACAACTTGGTAATCATTTTCGCTTCGGCAGGCGGGAGCCCCAAGACACGCGCTACGTCGGTAATCACCGCTTTGGACTTGAGCATGCCGTAAGTAATAATCTGGCCCACGCACTCCTTGCCGTACTTGTCCGTCACGTACTGAATCACACGACCGCGGTCCCTATCCGCAAAGTCCGTATCGATATCCGGCATGGACACGCGTTCCGGATTCAAGAAACGTTCAAAAAGGAGATCGAAAGTAAGCGGGTCGATGTCGGTAATACCGATAATGTAAGTGACAAGAGAACCAGCAGCAGAACCACGCCCCGGCCCCACAGGAATCCCGTGTTCACGAGACCAGTTGATGAAGTCCCACACAATAAGCAAGTAGCCCGCCACGTTCATGTTGCGGATACAGTTGAGTTCCTTGTACATGCGCTTGCCCACGTTCGTTTCGTGAGCGGGGAACTTGAAATCTTCGTCAGGGAATCGCCACTTTAGGCGTTCATTGCAAAGGTGCGTGATGTAGATGTCGGCATCGCCACCCGGTTTGCACCAGCGATGCACATTCTTATTCAAAGCTTTCTGATCGTCTTCATCAAAAAATTCCGGCTGCGACAAGCGTTCTATTTCCGCATTGTCCGCGTCCGTCAGCGCATCTTCGGCAATTCCTTTTTCAGTACAGTAAGTGGCCTTGACCTTCTTTTTGCGGTCCTTGATAACGCCCTTAAGTTCACGTTCGCGGACGACCGGATATTCCGCATCGTATTCCGCCTTCATGATGGCCTTGATTTTCTGGTATTCTTCAGAAGCGAGAAATTCATCAGGAATCTTGAAACGCGGCCAGAACTCGTCACCGATACCGGTCTTCACCGTAAAGTTACAGCGTTCCGCAATTTTCACCGTATTTTCGATAGCGCCCGGGATGTGCCCGAACAGTTCCACCATTTCCTGTTCCGTGCGGTAATAGAACTTGTCCGTCGGGAAGCGTTTGTCTTCAAAACCGTTCAGCGTCACCTTGAGCGAAATGCAACGCAAAATTTTGTGCGCGGTCGCATCTTCGGGTTTGATGTAATGGACATCGCCAACGGCCACCACTTCGCGCCCGTACTTCTTCGCGAGTTCCACGTTAAATTCGTTGACCCGCTTCTGCTGCGGAATCCCGTTATCGCAAACTGAAATGTACAAGTGGTCGTGGTCAAAAATCTGATTCAAACGGTCCATGTACTCCAGCGCCAGGGAATCGCGCCCCGCAGCCACGTTCTGCCCATAACGGCTAAAGAAATCGCCCGCAATCGCAATCACGCCTTCCTTGAACTGTTCGATAGTTTCGAGCGGAACAGACGGGATTTCAGCCCAGCGGTCGCCGTCTTCGTAGCGGTAACTCACAATGCGCAACAGGTTGTAATAGCCTTTCTCGTTTTCAACAAGGAGCGTCAACCGTTCAAACGTCGTCGGATCCTTTTGACTTGCACTCGGCGTATCTACATAAATATGGCAGCCATAAATTGTCTTGACCGGCGGGAGCCCTTGTTCCTTGCGCTTCTTGTTCAAATCCTTTCCACGCGTCTGGATTTCAAGGATTCCAAACATGGCACCATGGTCTGTCAGTGCAACCGCAGGTGCGTTTTCTGCCGCGGCTGCCGCCAAAATATCATCAAGCCTAGCCGAAGCCTGTAAAATCGAAAATTCAGAATGAGTCTGTAAATGAACGAACGCCATGTTTTCCGCTCTATCTTATTCCCTCACGAGGAAGCCCGCAATGGACTTTTCGCGGACAAAAGTCTTCTTCGCCACGTTCTGCACATCAGAGACGTTCACTTTATCCAAGTTATCCGCCCAGTTCAAGAAGATGCGGTAATCACCATAAATTTCGTACCAGCCAAGCATCGTCGCCACATTTTCCATATCCGTAAGACTGCGAATGAGCCCTGCATAGGCGCGATTCTTGACCTTCTGGAATTCACGATCGCTCACCTGTTCCTTTTTCAATTTTTCCAGTTCTTCCCACACAATCTTTTCGACTTTTTCACGGTTAGCGTTCGGGCGCAAGCTCACGCGGACCGCGAACTCGGAAATATACTTGTTCGGGCTATTGCTCGCACTGACACCGACAGCCAGTTTTTCTTCTTCGACAAGGCGCTTGTAAAGCCTACCAGAACGTCCGTTCAAAACGCCCTCGGCAATATCGAGCGCATAAAGCGTGCTATCGCCTACAGCCGGAGTCTTAAAGACAAGCGTATAGATATTCGGTGCATCCTTGCGTTTGACAGTCAAGCGCTTTTCGCCAGCCTGTTCCGGGTCCCGTACCGTAAGCGGCGGGAAAGCATCCCCCGCAGGAATCGGCGCAAAATATTTCTTGACAAGTTTCATCGTTTCAAGCGTATCCAAGTCGCCCGCCATGACGAGAATGGCATTGCGCGGCTTGTAGTACTTGCGGTAGTGTTCCTCGGCCTGTTCGCGAGTCAAGTTCTCGATGTCGCTTGGCCAGCCGATTGTCGGCACGCGGTACGGGAACGCTTCGTAAATCATGGAGTTGAGCGTCTCGTAAAAACGTCCCGTCGGGCGGTCGTCATAGCGCATGCGACGTTCTTCGCGGACAACGGAACGTTCCGAATAGAATTCGCGCAAGACGGCGTTCTGCATGCGGTCCGATTCCAGCCACATGAACAATTCAATTTTATTCTTGGGGAGCGTCACCGTGTAGGCCGTCAAAAGGTCGCTCGTAAACGCATTGAGCCCGGTACCACCAGCTGCCTGATATGCACCCCAGAGCTCATCCTTGACAAAAATCTTGCGGTGTTCGTTCAGAACGGAATCGTGTTCCGCGGTAAGCTTCTTGACCGCAGCCGTATCGTCGGTGAGCCTTGCCGAACGGATCAAGGCCTGCAAGGAATCCTGAGTTGCAATGAACCTCGCATCGGCAATGCTATCCGAAATGCCAACCTTCTTTGTTCCCTTGAAAAGTTCATGTTCCAGAATGTGCGCAAGCCCCGACTTGCCAGGAACTTCGTGCACAGAACCGGTCACGTAGAACAGACGAAAACTCACCGTAGGCGCCTGGCTATTCGGATACAAAAGCACCGTCAGTCCATTATCCAGAACTTCCTTATGCACAGGCAAATTCACAGCGGCCACAGAAATTCCCGCAAACAAGGCAGGAACCAAAATACAACTCAAAGTGATTCTAGCAATAAGATTTTTCATATTTAGCAATTTAGATATTTTCAGAAAAAAGTTGTATTAAGCAATAAAAAAAGGGGCTTTCGCCCCCTGTTTTAGTCTAATCGTAGTTTGAACGATTTAAGCAACCGCCCACCCGATTCCAGCGTTCCGACTACAAACGATTTTCCACGAACATCATTCAGTCGAATTTCGCAAGAGCTACCATCAAAAGTCTTTTTCAGAAGTAGCGTTCCGTTGACATCGAACAAATGAATTGTCTTGCTTCCTTCAAAATTCGCATTCACAGTCAGCACGCCATCATTTACAGAGAGACGAAGTGACGAGGTGACATAAGTCCTTATAGACACCAAATTCGACGATGACGAACTTTCCGTCGTAACATCAGAGGCCGAGGAACTAGATACCACCGGGACAACCGACGAACTGGAAGGAGCTACAGAAGACGAGGGAGGTGCAGCAGAACTGCTAGACGGTGGCCGAACCGACGAAGAACTTACGACAATCGAGAAACTGGACGAAGACTTCGGCACGCTAGACGAAGAAACGGCCTTGCTCGAAGAAGACGCCACGCTAGAAGAAGATTTGCCGGCATCCGGAGAAACACGCTTGCCACGAGTCTTGAAATTCACCACGCTATCGGCAATCGCGATGTCGTAAATTTCGAGGCCGAGGCTGTCGCCAGACCACGTTACAAACCCGTTAAAGCTATTGACACGACTCGTCGGGAACGCATCACCTTTGGCGGAAGGAAGATCTGGCTTACCGTCTGCTTCAACCAAATCGACACGCATCGGATCAGACACGTTAACGGCATTGTTCATCCACGCATACCTATCGTAATTGATATGCCAAACCAGCAAACCCTTGCCCGGAAGCCCAATGTCAAAGTTTTTCTGCACGCGGAATTCAACAAAGTAGTATTCATTATCGTTCTTGCTCGTCAACACGAGTCCGTCATTTTCCAGAACGGAATTAAGGACAAACGTCGTATCCGAAATTTCGAGACGGCGTGGTTCCAGCCAGCCCAGGCTATAGCGTTCAAAAGCGTTCAAATTTGCGGGCGAGCACGATGTCGTAAAGGACCTGTTTTGCGGGCAGTTGTACGAACCGGCATCCATCAAATCCCACGGACCTGGCGTATAGCGGGTCTTCACATGTGTGTCATTGACGTTCACATCATAATGGTCCTGGAGCCCAAGCACATGGCAGAACTCATGGCAGAAGGTGCCTATGCCGTTCAACGCAGTCGTGTTCTTATTAATCATGTATGATTGCCCGTCAATTTCAGGGGAACAGGCGTAACGGTTCATGGTATAACCAGAAGTAAGGCGTTTTCTCACATTGTACGAATGCGGCCAAATTGCAGCTTGCACGTCCGTATCCGCAGAACCAACACCGGCATAAATCATATAGACGAAGTCAACAATTTTGTCCCCGTCGCTATCATAAGGCGAAAAGTCCGTACCCCGAGCCACAAGAGAATCCATCGCCTCGCTAATCGCATTCACAGCACCAGCAGCGATGTTATTCGGATTCACTTGAGAACCATAAGAATTGCGGCTTCCTTTCAACGTAATCGGCCCGGCAACATCAAAAGTCGGCCTATACTTGCCCAACGAGTTTTCTATAAAGAAATCCCTGACACTTCCGCTCATATAATAACCGGAATAACCTTCCTTGTTGAGGTAATCCGTATATTCTTCATGGGCATTGTCGCGTTTGAACTTCACGTCGCTAAACTGGACAAGAACAACAAGACCACGGACATCGCCTTCTTTTCTGACAGAATTTAATGCAGGACGCGTCGGCCAGTTGGTGTTGGTCGGCTGGGTGACTCCACCTCCCCAGCCACCCCATTCATTCGCCATTTGGGGAGCATCCGCAGAAGACTGGAGCATCAAAGGCTGGTTTTCAAGTTCTTTTTCGCGTTTTTTGCGATGATTTTGATGGAACTTTTCAAGAATTTGGCGGGAATCCCGATTTCTGAGGAATTTTTTCTCTTTTTGTCCACGTTTGGACTTGGCATGCACCCGAATTCCGGTCTTTTTGCCATGTTCATCAGCGTAATTCCAGTATCCACTAGAATCTCGCACAATGAGCACGCTGTCTTCGCCAGTCAGCGTGTAATTGAAGTGCTCGTTTCCGACCTTTCGAATCTGTACTACAGAACCATCCGGTTGCGTAGAGTTCATAAGGAACGGAGATGCCTGAATCGCCCATATCGATGAGGCACCGACAAAGGAACTTACTAGAAAAGATTTCCACCAACTCATGGTTATAAACATATATTAGTTTACGGAATATCCCTCATTTTTTTTCCTTTTTTTTTAAGTTTTTTGTTGACAGAACACCAATAAAAGTCAACAGTCGGCACAAATATTAACAAAATTTTACATTTTAGACAATGCGAGCAGCGCAGCACCGACTAAAATGACCGAAGTTGCAACCGCAAGCCTAATCCTCTCTGTTTTTGTAGGGTATTCATGGAAAACGACCACACCCCAAAGCAGATTCACGAGTAAATTCAGCTGCGTCAACGGGTAACCAACGGCATAACCCAGAGCGCCCTTCGTGTCAATCGCCCAGAAACAGCCGTGCTGCCCAGCAATCCACAAAAAGCCCATCAACACCGAGACAACGGAAGGAGCCAGCTTGTATTCAAAAAGTGCACGGCGTTTAATGCACATTATGGCTATCAGGAGTTCCGCGGCAATAAAAATACCTATCGTAAAGGAGCTCATGAATTCCAACAAGGGAATATCGGTAAACTTATACGGAATCAGGAACAGCCCGAACACGGCACCCGCCAACAGCGAACGCCAATTTTTCCACAGACTGCCATGGGAAGGAGCCAGTAACTTCAAACCCCAAAGCAAAAGCGCAATGGCAGGAATCGAGAAATAGAGCAAGGTCGATTCGGAGAATATCAGCACGCCACTCAAAAACGAAGCGAGGATGCTCATGCCCATCGCACGCACGCCAGCACCCGTCAAATCTTCAGCCTGCACGGCCCAGAAACAGAACGCGCCACCCAGCACCCAGAGGAACCCAGAAAGGATACCCACCGGCGAAACGCACAACGTGCCCGTCAAAAGCGAAATGGCGAGTTCCCCGACGCCAATGCCAAGAGCGACGCAGGAAAGGTACGCCCACGACGAAAACTTGGGCCACGCCTTGAGCGGAACCATGTAAGTGCCAAACGCCAAAACGGCAAGGACGACGCCTAAGTAGCTATTTCCCAATGCAGAACCCCGCAAAAATCTTTTGTAAAACATCTTCGGACGAAATTTCGCCCGTTATACTCTGGAGCGAACGGCGCACCAGCTGCATTTCGAACGCCAGAAGTTCCACCGCCGGATTCGTGCGGATAAGGCTAAGCGCACGGTCGATGCCAGCGAGAGCTTCTTCGAGACAAGTCTTTTCGCGTTCGCTTGTAATCCAGAGGTCTTCGGAATTTTCCGTTTTCTTGAACAAGGTCGCATTCATCACTTGACGAAGTTCCGCAAGGCCCTCCCCCGTCTTGGAGGAAATGCGAAGGCCCTCGCCTCTTTCGTCTCTCGTCTCTCGTCTTTCGTCTAATAAATCGCTCTTCGAAACGACGACAAAGTCCGGTTTTAGATCCTTCGACTCCACTTCGTTTCGCTCAGGATGACAAGATGCGCCGCGCTCATCTGATCCGTCGAGGACCAGAATCTTCATGTCGGCTTCAGCGAGGATTTCCTTGCTCTTTTCCATGCTGAGCGCGTCGAGAGCGTCCGTCGCCTTGTCGGCAATTCCAGCGGTATCGACGAGGCGAATTTCACCCCCGTCCAAAAACAGGCGGACTTCAACAAAGTCTCGGGTCGTGCCGGGGATATTGCTCACCAAGATACGGTCTTCGCCGAGGAGCGCATTCACGAGGCTTGACTTGCCTGCATTCGGCGCACCGTACAGAACCGCAAGCGGCAAACGGCTGACCGCCGCCTTGCCCTTAAAACTTTTCAGAATGGATTCCACACTTTCGCGAATCGCAGAGATTTTCACGCCCCAGGTAGCATAATCCGGGTCGGCTTCTTCTTCGGAGAAATCGACGTCCAATTCGAGGCGCGCCGAGATGTCCATGACCTGTTCCGTGAGCGTCTTGACTTTTTTCGAGAGCGCACCGCCGAGCAAGCGGTGGGCGTTCTTCAGTTCGTCACGGTTCGCGCTGTGAATCACGTCGGCAACGGATTCCGCCTGCACCAAGTCCATGCGACCGTTCAAAAAAGCGCGACGCGTGTATTCGCCGGGTTCCGCCAGACGCACGCCTTTAATACTCTTGATGACCTGAATCAGTTCACGAACGATAATCGGGTTCCCGTGGGGATAAAGTTCCAGAACATCTTCGCCGGTGTAAGAATTCGGGCCTTCGAAAAAGATGTAGAGGAGGCTATCGATGACTTGGGCCGTTTTGCGGTCATCGCCTTCCATTGTACGATAGTCGCGAGCCGTCGCCAGTTTCGCTTCGCGAGGCTTTATGTTTTTGAGAGCGGCCTCGCCAAAAAGCAAGCGCACGACCTCACGCACCCTTGAGCCGCTTACGCGGATGGCGGCAACGGCACTCACGCCCGCAGGCGTCATCGGGGCAACAATCGTTTGGGAATCCATGAAGGGAAAGATAGTAAATTGTAGTTACTAGTTAATAGTTACTAGGTACTAGAAGAATTAAGATACAAGATGTTTTTTTTCTTTCCAAAATTTCTAGTAACTAGTAACTTAGAACTGATTACTTATCTAGTTAGGAAATTACTAAATTCCCTAGCAACGAACAACTATTGACCAATGACGAACAACCAATGACCAGATTCAAAATTATCTCCCGCCCCATTGGCACCGTAGAGTGCTACGTCTTGCAGCGCAACGACGGCGCTGAATTTGAAATTTTAAGCGGATACGGCGCAGGCCTCAACGCCTGGCGCATTCCCGACAGCAAGAGCGGTAAACTAGCCGACCTCCTTTTCGGCTACCGCGAAGGCGACGACATTTACAAAATGGGCCCCGACACAAACGCCGGTTGCCGACTCGCCCCATTCCCGGGACGCGTGGCCTATGCCAAGTTCAACTGGAACGGCAACGACTACCAGCTCGTGAACAACGTGAGCTGGGCCCCGCACGCGCTCCACGGCTTTTTGCAGAACAAAGAATGGAAGTTCGTGAGCTTCGAAAGCGATAGCGAAAAATGCACGGCAACATTCACCATCGACTGGCCGGGTGCATTTACCGGATTCCCGTTCCCCTTCCGCGCGATCAACAAGATTACGTTTACCGGCGAAAGCTACACCGTGGAATCAACCGTCACGAACATCGGCGCAAATGACCTTCCCTATTCCGAAGGTTGGCACCCCTATTACACACTTGGCGAGAAAATCGACAATCTCACCATGACTCTCCCCGAAACAAACCTCGCCCTCCTCGACAAGGCCGACATCCCGACGGGAGAATTTAAGCCGGATACCCGTTTCGTGGGTGGCAGAGCCATCGGCGACGAATTCATCAACGACTGTTTCTGCTTAAACCAGGGCGAAAGCACTTTCGTCAGCAAAAACAAGAAAATTTTTGAGAACATTTTAGCTAATGTAGAACTCAAAAGCGACACAAAATCTCTCCAGATTTGGCAAAAGGCCGGCGACGAACAATATAACGCCATCCAAATTTACACACCGCCCGACCGCATGAGCATCGCCATCGAGCCAATGACCGCGGAACCCGATACTTTAAACCATCACCGCGATTTAATCGTCATCAAGCCGGGTGAAAGCCGCACGTTTGTTTTTGGAGCAAAAATCCAAAACCTTTAAAAAAGTGCGCTAAATCACGCTCCAAAATTGCCAGTAAACATATTTTTTCCTTTCAAGCGAAAATGCTATTGCATTTTCGTTTCTTGAAATATATTTTGAGAACATAGATTTAAGGAGTGAATATGGGATTCAAAAAGGTTTTCTTAGCATGCGGACTTTCTGCTGCATGTTCCGCTTTCGCAGCTCAATACGAAGCCGAAGACGCAGCCATCACAAAAGACGCCGCAGTCGCCTCCAACGCCGAAGCTTCCGGCGGCAAGTACGTCAAGATGAACGGCGGAGACATCACATTTTCTAAGGTGACTGCCGAAAAAGCGGGCCAATACACCATCGTCATCCATTACATGAACAACTACGGTGGAGACAAGATTAACAACGTCGGTGCTGGCAGCAACTCCTCCCAGGTTTCCTTCCCCGTGACAGACAAGGGCAAATTCGTTGACGTCGAAACCGTATTGAACCTCGCCGCCGGTGAGAACACCGTCGCCATCACCAATAGCTGGGGCTGGATCGACGTCGATTACATCGAAGTCAAGCCGTACGAAGCCAAGGCGTTCACCCTTTGCAACGCCCCCGTCACCAAAAACGCGACCCCGTCCGCCATCAAGCTTTACAACTTCCTCGTCAACAACTTTGGCAAAAAGACCATCTCCGGCGTCATGACCGGCAACATGGACGCCTACACCATTGGCGATGCCACCCAGCACGAAGACGTGCAGGCCGTATTCAAGGCCGGCGGCAAATACCCGGCCCTCATCGGCACCGACCTCATGAACGCCACCGGCGCAAACAAGAACGACGGCTGGTTCAAGGAATACACCGAAAAGGCCATCGACATCGCCAAAAACACCTGGAAAAAAGGCGGCATCCCGGCATTCACATGGCACTGGAGGCCAGGCGAAGAAGTGGAATTTTACGTCAAGGGCGCTCACGACACCTACACCGAATTTGACTTCACCGAAGCATTCATCACAGGCACAACTAGTTGGGACACCGTCTCGACCGCCTACAAGGCCATCGTCGCAGACATCGACCTCGTTTCCAAAATCTTCCTCGACCTCCAGAAAGAAGGCGTCGCCGCCATCTTCCGTCCGCTCCATGAATCCGGCGGAAACTGGTTCTGGTGGAGCACGCACACAGGCAAACAGTTCGCAGCCCTTTACCAGCTCCTCTACGAGCGCATGGTATTCACGAACGGAGTGAACAACCTCATTTGGG
>JAEEGK010017572.1_pt1 | contig 15577 bp, 11 predicted proteins | sample 8958771 | NCBI WGS metagenome assembly JAEEGK01 (sample SAMN16246547, study PRJNA631951) | gut metagenome | biome: gut microbiome; feature: rumen; material: SC-attached | host: Bos | place: Iran: Karaj | collected 2018-10
ATGGGCGTGGCAGCTCGAACAGCATGCATAATCTGCCCTGCTGCCTGCCCGCAAGCTGCTTATCAGAACAATCCGGAAAGAAGTGGAATGAGCTGCGTTCCAATGAGGCAAACTCCTCCGCCTGCCATGAGCTGTGTTATTCCATTTTTGTTGTAAGTTTTATGAAATTAGGATGCGATCTGCATCATAGAATGATTAGACAGCCAGGGAATCTTCTTCCCCGGCATTGTCTGATAGATAATGTTTTGTTGGAGCATTCACAGGTTTGAAATTATAGTGAATCTCCACAGAAATGTTTCTTTCGCCGTCCTCTGAAATTTCCTCATGAACGACTATTTTCTTGATTAACTGATTTAAGGTCTCTTGATCTAGTTCCTTGATATCAAGATAATTGCTGATTAAATCAACCCACTTGTCATAATTGGCATCATAGATTGTGTCATCCGAAAGCTCTGCTTCATACTCTGCAATTTGCTTTTCAAGACTTCTCTGCTCTTTGCTTGTTCTTGCCATCATAGAATCAAAATTCTTTTCTGAAATTTTCTCATTTAGCAAGTCATCATAGAGCTTTGCAACCATGCGGTCTAGGACTTCTAATCTGTCCTTTACTTTTGCAATCTGTTTTTGCATGGAGTCTTTTTCTGCAAGCCTGTCAGCTTCACATTTTCGCTCGATATCAACAGCCACTTCATCAGCATTTAATGTCTGATTTGCTATATATCTGATTTCCTTTAAGACGATATCATAAAGATCATCATAATCTATTCTGTGCTGTGTGCAGTGATTCTTTCCATGACGGTTATAGGTAACACATGCGTAAATATCTTTTGGATTCTTGGCATTTGTCTTACGAATTGTAAGAGCTTTGCCACATTCACCGCATTTAATAAGTCCTGCAAATAGTGACGTTGTACCATCTCCACGAGAACATTTTCTTGACTTGATTTTCTCCTGGACTATATCAAACGTATCCTGATCCACTATAGGCTCATGCATGTTTTCTACAACAACCCAATCTTCCGGATCTTTTTCGCCAAGAACACCAACCTTGAACTTATATCTTTTCTTCTGAGAAGAAACTGCACCGTAATATACAGGATTGATAAGCATATCTGTAAGCACCGTTTCATCCCATACATAGCGTCCATTGTCAGGATCCTGCAATTCCCATTTCGTATAGTGATTTCTGATACCACGCTGTCTGTTCCACCATGTAGGGCAAGGAACTTTGTTTTCCTCAAGTCTGCGCTTGATGTAACCTACTCCATGACCATTTCTAGCCATTTCAAAGATTTCTTCCACATAAGGAGCTGTCTCTTCATCAATAACTAAGTGTAATGGTTCATCCGGATCTTTCTTATATCCAAACGGAGCAACACATCCTGTAAATCTTCCCTTTTCTGCCTGACTCAAATATGCTGAATGAACTTTCTTTGCTATATCCTTTGAGTAATGCTCATTGAATATAGCCTTAAAAGGTGCATAGTCATCATCATACATTGTGTCGATATTATCGTTTATCGCAATATATCGGCAGTCATGCTTTGGAAAGAATACTTCACGTAGTCTTTCTGTCTCCAAACGATCTCGTCCAAGTCTACTATAGTCCTTAGTAACAACAAGATTAATTTTTCCGGCTTCTACATCTTTTAGGAGCTTCTGTAATGACGGTCTTTTCATGTTAAGTCCTGAAAAACCATCATCTACATACTCTTTTTCAATCGACCATCCTTTCTTTTCGCAATACTTTGTGAGCATTTCACGCTGATGTGAAATACTAGAGCTTTCACGCTCTCTAATATCATCATCTTTGGAAAGTCTAAGATACATACCCACACGATAATTAGGAGCAAGCATCTCTTCCATCTGATCATAGCTCATATTTCTCATATTAACCCACCGTAGCCAAACCAGACTCATAGGCCATATATAAAGCTATAGCCTGATTATAGTCCCTTCTCTCAAATTTCTCCACCTTAGGAAATGAAGTTTCCATATTTGTCATGTCTTCATTTGCCATAACTTTTTCTGTAATCAAATCAATAAGAATGTCTCGTACATCCTTCTGTCCTTCGTAAAATGAAATAACTTTTATATTTGTCTTTCCCATAGGGTTCCTCCTGTTCTTAAGACCTGAATCTGATACCAAAGGCATCAAAAGCAGGCACAAAAAAACCTATGAACCCTCATGAATACTCACTTTAGGCACATAGGCACGTACTTTGACTTCGTTACAAAAACATATAAATTTTTCAAAAATAATTGCTTCAACTTAAAACATCCGCCTTCCCGCCTATCTGCCAAAGAAAGGGTTGTCTTTCATTGTATGATTAACATATAGACCTTTATAACCACGGGATGATCTTCCGCCTATAGAAACGTTCTTCACGTATTCTATACCGAGTTTTGGCGCTATTTGACGTAATTCCTTAGAGAAGGATGTTTCGGATCTAATCTTTACTACGTTATCTTCTCCATAATCTTTATAAGCCTGATATAAGTCCTTGGTGGTGCAAACAGCATCTTCATCGAAAGTGATATATCCTTCAGATAAAAAGAAATCCATGATACTATCTTCATCACGTCGAAGTTCTTCCTGATTCTTTTTTGTTCTTTCGCTTATCGTAAAATGAAACCCATTAGCTACAAGTCTTTTCAGACCCTCCAAACACCAAAGAGCAATTCCTTCTGTTTCCAGGGCAAGTTTTTCAGATAAGCTTCTATCATCAACTCTGTCTTTTGGCTTTTCTTTAACCTTTATTAAAATCTGTCTGCGGTAAAATCCATCTGACTGATCATAAAGCGCGGTCAGAACTCCATTACCAAATCCCATTAGCCTGACATATAAAAATCCCTGATAGCTTTGCTGTCCTTTACGTTCAAGATCCATCTTATCTTCCATAGTGACTGTAGCTTTAATCTTTGCTGTATCAGACAATGCGTCCATTTTCATATCATCATCAGCAAGAAGCAACATCCCTTCCTGATCTGCCAGGCAAAATCTATCACTTGATAATTTCCATATAGAACCAAGATTCATATTATCTCCGAAAAGATTTCTACATACAAAACTGATACGGGATTTTCCCTCACCGCCATTTCCTGTCATGATAAGCATTGCCTGTGCCTTTGTTGTAGGGATAAAACAGTAACCCATAAATTCCTGCAAAGTAGCGATATCTTCAGAATATAAAAGATCATCCAAGAACTTTAACCATGTGAGCGGCTCTTTAGCATTGGCATTGTAATTTATCGGTAAGCGATTTGAGCAAAACTCTTTCTGATCTGTAAAACCACCTTCAAGAAAATAAGTTCCATTCTTAAAATGCACACGGTCAATATGCTTAGGAAGACTATCATCAAGTGTTTCATATCTGAGAGCTTCTACAATCTGCTTTGCCTTACGGACGATATTTGATTTCACATAAGGCTTTATAGCATCCACAATTTCCTTTGTCAGACGCTCATCCTTCATGATTCCGTCAATATCGTAAAAAAGACCTCCAACATATTTCATAGGATGCCTATTAGCAAACCATGAACAAAACTCAACTTCATCAATCCTGTTTTTCTCATCAAGCCAGGTAGGATAATCAATTTCATCTGACAGCACTTCCTTTGATGCATTTACTGCTTCTTTTTGCTGTTTCTTGCTTAAGTTCTTCCATTCGTCTTTCAATATCTTTTACCTTCTTTCCATAATTTGTAATAAAAAAAGCTCTGTCAGAAATATCTCCATCAAGTATCAAATCTAACATATACTCAACATGATCTATCTCTTTCAGAGCTTCGCAAAATCTAGGATGCCATTCACAGTTTTCATTCTTAGGTGCATATTTAGTTTTCCATGATTTTAGTAAATGCAGATAATCACACAAAACCATATAACAATGATTTTCAGCTTCTTTGAATATCTGCTCATCCGATTTCTTTGATTTTACTTTCTTAGGTGATGAATGATATTTTTCATCAAAGGATACTCCAAAATCAACACATATCTTAACAGCTGCATCCTTAGGATTAAGACCAAACATCTTTGATACATAATCAACAGCATCTCCTTTTTCTCCGCAACCAAAACAATAATAACGCTGATCTATTTTCATGCTCGGTGTCTTATCATCATGAAAAGGACAACAGGCCATACCTTTTCGATTAACCTTTAGTCCGTAATACTCAGCAACATTTCTAGCTGTGAGATTTTCACGAACTATATTAAACACACTCATTAGCGTTCACCTCTTTCGTGCTTTTTCTGATTGTAATCACGAGATGCATTTTTTATATCTGCTTCCATTCTTGCCTGGGCAAGTCGTTCTCTTACAGACATTCTTGCAACCTCTGCAATTTCCTCATGATTCTTTTTCTTGATTACCGGATTATTAAGGGCATCCCTGACAACCGCCATAATACTTTCTGACTTCCTCTTAAGAAGACTGACAGCACCATCAAGAATAACTTTTGCAATGTTTCGTTGCTCTCTTGTTGCTCCGCTATTTGGTTTTAGAATTTCATTCTCATAATTTTTTATATTAGCAACATCAGCCTTTATGGTAGTCTCTTTAACTGTCTCAGCTACAACCTCACAGGCTTTCTCATAAGCCTTATCAGCAACTTCATTAGCCATAGCATCAATATCCGATATCTTAAGAGTCAGCTCTTCAAGCTCCGCTTTCTTATCAGCAATTTCCTCATTCTGCTTGGCGATAATATAATCGTTTTTTTCCATGTGAACTTTTCCCTCTAAAGGAACTTTCTCAATTGTCACTCCGTATTTCTCAGCAATCTCGATATAAAGTCCACGTACTTCTGCATCAAAACTCATTTTTCGATTATTACGTTTAGATGATTTTTTGTCCGGATTCGGTAATTCAAATCCAAGAGCTTCACACGCTTTTTCCTGTTTGGGAAAATTCATTCCATGACCATCATCAGCAAAGAACACATGTCGCTCATGAATGTGTGGTGTACCCTCATCCATGTGAAGCGCCCAATTCAAAATCTTAAAATTAGATCCATAAAGTTTTTGGATTTCCTCAATAAGCTCCGCAACTACTTTTGCAAAAAGCGCCGGATCTTCATGACCGTCTTTCGTTCCAAGTTGATAAACCGTTTCTTCCGGACAAGTCTTAGGATCTTTCAGAATATCATCAACCGATCTGATACGTTCCTTATGTCTTGATTTAATGTGACGATCATTTTGAGCATCAATAGAATCTCCAAAATGCTCCGCATAATAAGCATGTTCAATCTGTTCAAAATTGAATTTTCTTTCTGGCCTTACTCCATTTGCATCAGTGATATTGAATCCCTGATAGCAGTCCCAATAGACATTCATGAAACTTCTACTTGCATCAATGTGATCTGCATTCTCAACATTGAATGTCCTGTCATTGTGTCCGGCCTTGAAAACTCCATCCTTTCCTTTTCTTCCGTTGTGCCTTGTTGCTCTTACTTTACCCATTCTAAAATCTCCTCTCTTTGAAAAATTGAAATAAAAAAGGAACCGATTTTACTCGATTCCTCTTAACAGCCTAAGCTAAATTCTTATGAAATTTTCTTTTTGCTTTTCGGCGAAGCCGTCCTGTCTAAGCGTAAGCGTGACAGATAATAACCCAATACAATGTGTCGCTAAAGCAACACATCTCCTTGGGCCAAGGTTTCACCCTGGACCTGACAAAGGGCTCTGCCCCTTGACCTCGGCGGTACTCTGTCCCTGCACCCAGGCGGAGTCTTTACTCCTGCACCTTGCGTAAGGCTCTGCCTTTACAATCCGTCAAAGGGTTGCACCCTCTGAACTCTGCATAATAAAAACAACAAATATCACCTATTCCCAACTTAAATCAGCTTTTTCAACTAAAACGATGTTTTCCTCAATAGGTATTTCATAATAATCATCCGATGCTTTAATAAATTCTACTTTAGTTTTTAAATTATCTATTTCATTCCACATCGCACTTAAATCAAGCTGACCATTCTTAGTATAGTATTTTAAGAAATATACTAGCATGAATTCCGAAACCATGTGCTTATCATCTATATGCAACTGATTCCTTTTATCCACTGCCAAATAAATTATCTCTGGCATTCCTAAATTTTTATTATATCTCTCATCGTCCTTAAATAAATTATCTATATTGCTCTTTTGGCTTAAATATGCCTTGTGCTTCTCAATTTGTTTTGCATATATATCATTTAGCGTCTTTAATATCATTCCATATCTTTTATCTATTTCGTCTTTGTAATGCTTGTCTATCCATTTAGCTTCAATCACTAAAAGAATATTCCTAGGCATATCATAAATAGCATAATCGATATCACTACATTGCTTTTCCCCGTTCTCATCAATAAAAGAATATGGTATCGTTTTTGCAACCGCAACATTCTGCACTCCTTTTAAGGCTTTCTCAATATGCCTTTCTGTAACGGTTGATATAGTTTTTTCACGATTTGTAATCGGTATATTTTTGATGTAATGTCCATTCACAATAGTAAACTGCCAGTCATTCACCAAAATAGCAGAAGGAATCGTAACAATTTTATCTTCCACTTCGAATAGTGGAAACTCTAACAAATTCATTCTTCCATCATTTATAAGATACTCAACAATCTCTTTTACCTTTTTTTCAGGAACACCACTTATATCAACAATATCCTTTATACATTTTTGTTTCTGTAACACTATAATGCAATCTTTTCCAAGGTCAAGAAAATCTTCAACATACATCATATCAAGCTTAATATAAATTGACTTAATCATAGCATGATAATAAAAATAAGCTATAACCTTTGCTAACTGAGTTGGATTATCGAATATTTTACTTCTTACTCGTGCTCCCCATTTATTCAAATCTTTTTCAACTATATTAACACATGCATTAAATAATGATTTGTCTATATATTTTTGAAATCCATCTATCTGCTGTCGCTCTAAAAAAATTTTACTTAAAAACAATCTATGAAGTTCCAACACTTGCTGTTTTTCTTGTTCAGTAATCTCGTAATCATCTATCCCGAGGAAATAAAAGCTTTCCTCTCGATAAGTATCTGATACTAATGATGTAGTTAATCTATACTTATTATCATCTATTTGAGTTAATCTTGGCTTGGAAAACGGATTTATATCATTTATTTCTCTTGAAAAACGATCATTCTGATAAAGTGGAAGTATTTCACTTTCATAGGATTTCAAATATTTCTTGAAGCCTGATACGTTGAAATTTCTTAAGTATATTTCTTTTCCACATTGCTTAGCCCTAGAAAATATAAAAGTCGAGATACATCTTTTAAATAAATTATTCAGGTTTTCAGGTGGTTCTTTTAGTGCTCCTAACTCAATAGATACTAACGGATATAACAAATAATAGTTTACATTATGTGTATCTAACCATTTTTTCATTTTTTCATCTGTATTCTTATCAATGATATTATGTAATTCACCTAACAACTCATATTCATTCATAGTTATAATTCTCCTTTTTTTCACGTTATTTAAGTTCTGCCTTTGCACCCCGTCAAAGGAGTTCATCTTCTGAATTTTGCATACAAAAAGCAATAGACCACTCAATTAAAGTAACTCTATTGCTTTTACTTATATTACCTTATGCTTTGTGTAACAATATTTCCAATTTCCTTCTTCCATTCCGGTCCTTCTTTTGCTTCTTTTGAAGCAAAACATTTCTCGAAAAGGGTCAAAAATTGAATAGGTGTATTTTTATTATTCGTAAACATATATTTGAAATACTCAGAAAACTGTTCCAATGTAAACGGCACAATCTTTAATGCAAGCTTCTCATCATTTTGGTTATACCACACGCCAATTCTAAATGTTTCTGCTGTATTAGAATCTATCTTATTTGCAATAAAAACTCCATATACAGGCTTAGAACTTTCCATAACCAAATCTGCTACATGCCTTCGAACTGGTTCACCTTCCATTGCCTCTTGTCTTGAATTTGTTGACATAGTTACTTCAACTACAATCTTACAATCATCAAATTCAAAAATCATATCAGGACCGCCACCTGGAGCTGTTCCAACCGGAAGATAATCCTGATCAATATTAAATCCTCTTGCTTCATAAGGTTTATTTACCGTATGATCTATTGCAAGAAATGCTCTCCAAAGAATCCATTCCAAATATGCCGCAGCTTCAGATTTTGGAACCTTAATCGAATAGTCTTCACCAAGCTCTTTTTCTTTTCCATTGTTGACTATAAGAAGATTCATATACTCATATATTTCTCGCCATTCTTGAACCTGACGAGCGGCATATTGTTCTTCCTTAAATTGATCAATATTTTTCTTTAATGTGTTTCTTACAAGATTTATATTTTTAGCAGAATCTAATGGTATATCAGGAATAGTGTAGTCAATCTTATAATAATCAAGTTCTGCAATCATATCCTTCAAAACCATAGATGCAATATCTTGATTATCGGTAGGGAGATCTGCACCATTACAAAGTTTCTTAAGCCTATCTTTTAATGGTTCGTGGCTTACAACATTTTTTATAAGTTCAATAGCCATCGAATGGTATTCCGGCGATAATGAAATACCGCGTCCGGCTCTTTTTACAATACCTGCGGACACTAAGTAACGTATATTCATATCTGCATAATCCTTGAAATTACCTTCAAGCTTTAAATATTGTTCCCACTTCTTCTTTACAAGCTCTCTATCATACTTCTTTTTATTTTCTGCCTGTTTTCTTTCTTCACGTATAGCAAGAATATCATCAACAACTTTTTCAACAGGTGTCAATGGATTAGTTGTCTGAACGCACGTAGCAAATTCAATGAAATTTATCTTTGTATCTCCGGTACGTTTTTCAACCTCCATCATAACTGTAACAACCCATAATAGTGGAGAAAAAGTGCTATCATCTGTCAGCTTCTCCATTGGCACAATAAGACCACGCAAAAAGCATTCCTGTTGAGCCGCCACACTATCAGCTTTATAAAAAGTTTGACCTAGAGGAGTAACCGCGTCAACTGGACCAAGTTCAGCCTGATCAAATCCATCTTTCTTAGTTATTTCCGGATAAGCAAAGCCGTATTTATTAAACATCAATCTGTATTTTCTTGTTATACTTGCACTTACGTCTTTATCGGCATCTCCTCCGGCTTCGCCCTTTTCAAATAATAGCCTTTTAAAAGCCATTTGATCTTCCGGTGTTCTTAATCTACCCACAAGATTTGATTCAACATAAACTTTAAATCCCCCTGGAATTCTCCAAGGGTTTCTCATTCCTGTATTACCAATCAGCCATATATCAATAGGATTTTTCACAGTTCTAACTAGCTCTTTAAATTTTTCACCGTACTCCGTTAAAACTTTTACTCGATCTGTAACTTGGTATGTATTGGCATCAATTTGAATTATTTCACTTTTAGCCATTGTTACGCTCCTATAAAAATATATTCTTGAACATTATTCCTTTTTACTGTATTACGAGTTCCAAAACTGTATTTGTAATCAACAGGAATAACTTCAACATTATTTTTGTATTTCTTTAGTAGATTAATCATATCTTCCATGTTAGGTAAACTATTTGAAGAATATGATACTACTAATATAGAATCAGAATACTGTTTAAATATGGTATCAAACGCATTTTCTGCTCCATCCTTTGTTGAAAAAGGTGTGGGATATGACTTGAATTTTTTAGTTTTCGTATGCTCTTGAATTTCTACACCCTTCCAATCGCGTGCCAGTCCCTCAACAAAATGATATCTTCTAACATATTCATTATCAGACTTTGGCGTATAATAAGGCGGATCAATATAAACTAGATCTGCCTTTTTATTTAAATTCATAGAATCAACATTATATGATTCACAATGTCTTCCATTACTAAAAACAGCATTGTTTATAAGAGCCACAGCCTCTAAAAAATGATCTTCAAACGATTTTTGAAGATCTTTTCTTCCGTCATTATAACGATCTCCGACATATGTAAAAATTCCTCTTGGACGTTTTTTCACACATGTCCTAATAAGCGCTTGCATTGCAATTGCCTTTTTGTACTCATCATCCATAAGTGCAATATGCGCACGTAAAACATCTATAAAATGATTATCTTCATCATTATAATATATCCCTTTAAATGTTTTATAAACAAATTCATCAGTGTCTATATTATCTTTTATAAGTTCCTTAGCTTCTTCTACAGGTAAAATCGTACTATCATTTTCCACCAAAGCCTTAGTAATAACACCACCCATAGCCATATAATCATTACTAATTACAGCTTTTCCATGTGTCTTGTACATATAACTGACAACACCTGAACCGGAAAAAAGATCAATCACTGAATCAAATTTGTATTTTGAAGATGCATCCCAAATATACTGTAATAACTTACTTTTTGATCCCATATATCTTGTTGCCGGAAAAAGCTTCATCTGCTGTTCAGCACCAATTTTATCTGTATGTAGTGACGATGACGTCCTCTCCATTTCTCCTGTCTCCGTTTCTATTTATATTTCTTTTAGTCTGGATTACGTCAATCTTATATCTACCGTATAACTCATGAACTAAAGGATGATTAGAATTAGTAAGCATTACTTTACATCCTTTAGCAACCAATCTATGAACTTCTTCAGCAAGATTCCTTTGATCACTTTCATAGAATTGTTCTTTTGTATAACGTTTAAAATCAGCATATTCCGACACCGGCACATATGGTGGATCTAAAAAAATGAAGTCATCTTCTTGGGCATAGCTTTCTAATACATCCAAATAATCACCGCAAATAATTTTCGCTCTTTTAAGAACTTCTGAAGCCGCATAAAGCTTCTCCTCGTTACATATTGTTGGATTCTTATATTTTCCAAACGGTGTGTTGAATTGACCTTTTTTATTCAACCTATATAGACCGTTAAAACACGTCCTGTTTAAATATATCATTCTAGCTGCTGCTTCTACATTGTTGCACAGCGTCCAATCTTTTGCTCTAACCTCATAAAACATCTCTTCTTCATTACGATATTTTTTTAATTCTTCAATTACAAGATCGCAATGATTTGCAACTGTACGATACATATTGATCAGTTCCGGATTAGAATCAGCTATTATTGATTTATCTGAATTAAGCCGAAAAAAAAGCGCTCCCCCACCTATAAATGGTTCCATATAACCATTATACGTTTCAGGCATTCTCTCTAAAATATCCGGCAATAATTGTGTTTTACCACCTGCCCACTTTAAGATAGGTGTTACGTAATTTTCCTTAGATTTAATATATCTACCTGTTTTTATTCTATGATCTATTGGTCTTTGAGCGGTTACAGGAATAGCCCAAACTCCGCTAAAACGAATGGCGCCAGCTATTTGTTCTTCACTGCACAATGTCTGAACTCTCCTTACAGAAAGTCCCCATTTATCTGATGCTTCTTTAATAGTTAAATAATCCATCGCATACCTCCGCTCTTACTATATTATTATAAGCGTCAGAACGCCGAAAGTCAATTTCTTTACCACTTTATATAAAAAAGCAATCAAGACACCTGATCTCGATTGCTTCTGAATAATCAAATATTAATTTCCACATTATAATAATATCACTTTCAAAACCATCCATAAAGGGACAGCAAGGGGACAAATGGTGGACATTTAGTGGACATTCGGGGACATTCTGCCCTCACCAATTCTAATTTTAATGATACCTTTACTATTTTTCTCTGTAAATGTTCAATGTCGGACGAGACAAGACAAAACGAGACATTATGTCGCACCATCTGAAGTATTACATGTCGCTACTACAAAAACAAAATTTCTTCCCTATCCTAAACATATCATTTATCTGTATCTTAGAGCAGTAACAAGCGGTAACTATCAGTAACAATCCGTAACGACAAAAAGAGGCCGCTCTACGGCGGCTTCTTCAATGACTTCATAGTATAATAATAACACTCTAGATTTTATCTGAATAGGTGCATCATCAGGGAACTTTGGGTGAACTATAGGGGAACTTTAGTGCGGTTGCCCTATATCACTGTAATCTTATCATTTCTTTTCTGCTCCTCAAATTTGAGGAGTAGATACAGTTCGCATCCCTGAGTCCGGTTTGGCATCCTTTCTTCCAATCTGAATTCTTACATCAAATATGGAATAAGATGCTTCATCCCCTGTGACTTCGCTCCGGGGTTGTCGTTTCCATATCCCTCAAGAAGGTTTACAACTCCCCATACTCCAAGACCTGCTCCAAGCGCAACAACGAGTGTCTGCAAAACTGTGATTGAACTCTGAAAAAATGCCATAATTAATTACCTTGTCCGGAAGCGTCGGCTCCCGGACATTCCTTTCTTTTCATTAAAATGTGATTAGTAGTTACGTCTCATGCCGATTTCCTGCGCTAAAAATGGGCATAATAATAGACCGGTACGGACTGGGCGTCCCCAGGGTACTGGTCTATGTAAGAATACCTATATTAAGTTAAATGAATTGATATTTAGAAATCCATTTCATATATATAATAATATTACTAATAATTGAATCTTTAAAATAACCAGGGCAGTTTTTGTATTTCTTTTTTAACTCTTCGTCTTTTACATGAGAAATATAACTACCCAAGGATAAGGTGAAATCTTCGTCTATAAAATTAAAATCTTGCTCTATATTTTTCGTCCATTCTGATTCAGTATAATGATAAATTACCCAAGGAATAAACTTGTGAAAATTTAATACTTTTTTACCTTCTAACATATATTCTGATGTAAAGACTTCCTGTTCTAACCAATCTTCTTTTATTTGATTTAATAAATTCAAGATGTGAATTACTTCTCTAATAGAAAGACTAACATCAAGCTTAAACAGGGCTATCTCAATAAAAGCTTTTTCATTATTTGTAAACTTATAACTAGAAATCAATTCGCTAAGAGCCTTCGAATCATGATTTATTCCTTTCAACAAATAACTATAATCTATGTATTTTTTTAGAAAACTGTTAGTAACACTGCCTTCAAAACCTTTTCTATTCTCAAGCGCTTTATACAGTACATCTTGATCAATAGCATAAATCAAATGCAATTTATCATTTTGAAACAACTGTATCGCATCAAAGAAGTCCAAAATAGTATCATCATTGCTTCTATCCAATTCATCCACAATAAAAAAGATATCTTTTTCCCATACTTTAAGAATCTTATTTAAATCGTCCCTTATTTTTAGTTTCACCCCAAGACTATTAGAGTATCGAGGAATAGTATAAGACAATGCTTTCTTTACTGTGAGAATGCATCCTTTAAAAAGCAAAGATATACATCCTGTTATTAATCCTATTATAGCTGCTAAATCAATATATTTTGTTATATCATCAAGATATTTTTTTAATAAATCAAAAGGTATTTTTATCTGTTGAAAATAAGGTATTTTTGCAAAAAGTATGCTTGCAATATGCATAAGTAGTGGAACTGCAATTAGAAATACGAATAATCCCCAATAAAACACAAATGCATATTTTACACGATTAATAAAGCTTGAACTGAATTTTTCCCTTACGCTCTCATATATATATGCCCATATCTGATTTTGATCACTATAGGCAGACGCATCAATAGTTATTGTTTCTATTTTACGATTGTTCGATTTAGCCTCAGATTCTAAGCCTTCACTAATAAACTTTAAAAATGCCGTCTTGCCAGTTCCCCATTTTCCAAAGATTGCCGTACTTTTTATGTTTTCCCTAAGTATTTTATCAGCAACATTCTGAGCCGCCATTCTTCTATTTAATAAGTCTTTTTCTACAAATCCATCATGAGATTTTATTGTACCCGCAAAGATTTTATTCGAATATATGCGATTATAATCATCTCCTTCAGCTATCAAATCAACTATATCTTGATAGAAATTTTCTTGCATTTTTAAATCTTCAACATCGCTTTTAAGAGAATTAAGTTGATACTCTGGATAACTTTCAATCGGTGGCACAGCATCTAATTGCTCATATTGCTCATATTGCTTTTCCATAGCTTCATAATCTTCTTGCAACTTATCTCTAATGCCATCGCGCTTCGATTCTTTCTGCTTTCTTGCTGTTCTCAATTCACTTATTTCTTTCTTTATTTCCTCAACATTATATTTTCTCATAGTTTCAGTGGCATTATTTCCCATCTCAAGCCCTCCTTCGTAGTAGCAATCATATATAGGACCTCTCGCTGCATTCAATTATACATGAAGTGCAGCGAGAAGAAATGCAATTACGATACTTTTATTACATCAAAAAACTCTCCAGGTCGGGCTTTAATCCCCTGATGCAGAAACCGTTGTATATCCAACTTATTCCTCTCATTATACTCGCCAGTCTCCTTATAAAGTGGATGCAGTGTTACATCGTATTTGTCCGACATAAATGGTCTTACTCCTCGAAGCTGCAGGATGCACTTATCACCATCCATGACTGCAAGCTCATCTATTGTCATGAGTTCCTTTCCGTTCTTCTGATAGTTCATGGAATAAGAAGGATTGTTGCCACGGTTTTCACCGGTGGAATACATATCGATAGTTTCTTTTCCCAGAGCCTGAGAAAGGTCTTTTAACGTGGTTGGTTCTGTACCGCCAAGGAAAAGCTGAGAATCCATATTGCCGATGATTGTATCTGCGTTTTCCTTGTAGATTGCTTTGAGCTGTGACTTAGCCTGAAGAAACAGGCAGGCGCTGATCTCACGACTTCGTATTGTTGCTACGAGCTTTTCCAGATTAGGAATCTGACCGATGTTGGCCGTCTCATCGATGAGACAGCGCACATGAACCGGGAGCCTTCCCTTGTACACGTTATAAGCCTTGTCACATAACAGGTTGAAGAGCTGACTGTAGATCATGGATATAAGGAAGTTAAATGTTGGATCTGTATCACTCATTACAAGGAACAGAGCTGTCTTCCTATCACCCAGGGTATCAAGCTCCAGCTCATCATACATGGTGATCTCCCGCACCTGATCAAGGTCAAATGGAGCAAGGCGGGCACCACAACTGACAAGGATAGATTTTGCTGTCTTGCCGGCTGCAAGTTTGTATTTCTTATACTGCCTAACTGCAAAGTGCTTTGGATTCTTTTTCTCCAGCTCATTCATCATCATATCCACTGGATTCTCGTAGTCTTCATCATCTTCGCGGACATCTGAGGCATTAAGGAACTCCAGCAAAGTATTGAAGTTCTGCTCTTCCTCCGGAGCTTCGTAATGGATATATCCGATAAGAGCGCAATATAAAAGAGTTTCAGCTTTCTGCCAAAACTCATCTCCTGCCTTACCATCGCCCTTCGTATTTGCTATAAGCGTATTCACGAGTTTAAGAATATCGTTGTCACTGCGAATATAGGCAAACGGATTGTAATGCTGACTCTTATCGAAGTTGATGGTATTGAAAATCTTCACCTTATATCCATGCTTAAGCAAGGTCTTTCCTGTATTTATGACCACGTCCCCTTTTGGATCGGTTACCACGTAGCTTGAATGCATTTGCAAAAGATTCGGAATTAGGAAAAATCTTGTTTTACCTGAACCGGAACCACCGACTACAAGTACATTCTTATTTCTTGCAAACTTAGGACTCTTTGGACGACTGTTCATCATAA
>JAEEGK010017577.1_pt1 | contig 15572 bp, 5 predicted proteins | sample 8958771 | NCBI WGS metagenome assembly JAEEGK01 (sample SAMN16246547, study PRJNA631951) | gut metagenome | biome: gut microbiome; feature: rumen; material: SC-attached | host: Bos | place: Iran: Karaj | collected 2018-10
CAAAATATAATATAAAAAATAATAATAATAATAAAACAAATTATTATAATTTTCAATATGAAAATAAAAATAATAATTCTAATTTAAATTCATTAACAACTTATTCAGAAGATTCTAATCAAAAAAATTATGACAGTGATTTAAATGATATTAAAAATAAATTTAAAACAAATGAAAATAATTTAAAACAAAATTTAAATAATATTTATTTTGATAATGATTATAATTCAAATAATAATAATAATTTAAATAATAATAAAAAAGATGAAAAAATTCTTTTTGAATTTTCTGATAATTATTTAAACGATGAAAATATTTTTAATAAAAAAATAAATGAAAATAAATCAATTGAAAATAAAAATTCAAAAAATAAAAGAAAATTAAATTTAAATTTATATTCAATTAAAAATAAAAAATTAAATAAATCATCAGAAAATTTACATAATAAAAATAATAATTATTTATTTTCAAATAATTCAAATAATTTTATTGATACAAAATACACAGGAAAAAAAAATATTTATAATAAATGTATAATATGTAAAAATTTAATTAATTCAAATTATATTAATTGTAATAATTGCAAAGGAAAAATTTGTTTTGATTGTAAAAATCATTTAAAAAAATTTTCTTTTTGTGATGATTGTTATAATTCAATTTATGAAAAAAATAAAAGAATTTTTAATGGATTTAATAATAATTTTGATAATGAAAATAATAATTTTTATGATAATAATTTAAATAATGATTATAATAATAAAACATTTAATAGTTTTAATAGTTATAATGATTATAATAATTATGATAATAAATTTGAAAATTTTGATAAAAATAATAATTTAAATAATAAAAAAAATAATTTAAATAATAAAGAATTTTTTGAACAAAATCGTGAACGTTATTTAAAAATTTATTCAGACTCAAATTTAAATAAAAATTTAAAAGATAATTTAAATGATTTAAATAAAAATAATTTATCAAATGAAAATATTTATAAAAATAATGAAAATAATATTGAAACTTATAAAAATAAAAATGATATTTTAAATTCTAATAATAAATCAATTAATTCTCAAAATTCAATTTTAAATCAAAGTGAAAAAAGTTTTTCTTCTCTTCATTCAATTAAAAAAAATAGAATAAAACGTTCAATAAGTCAAGAAATAATAAATTCATTAAAAAATAAAAATTTAAATGAAATTCAAATTTCTAATAATAATAATAATAATTATTATAATAAATATAAAAATAATGAAATTAAAGTTTTTTGTACATGTGATAATTTATTTAAAATTAATTCGTTTTTTGAAAATGAAAATTTTTATTGTAAAAATTGTAATAATTTTTTTGTTATAAATAAAAAAAATTGCAAATGTGGAAAAAAAATATTAAGTAAATATAAAAATGAAAAATTTATTTGTAATTATTGTGATGATTTTGTAAATTTAAAAAATAAAAAATGTGATTGTGGAATTTATTTTTATAAAGATGAAAATAATAAATTTTGTCCAAATTGTAATAATATTTTAGATAATAATAATAAAGAAAATGATATTCAATTTAATAATCAAGAAAAAAATAATTATTATGAAAATAATAATATAAATAATAATAATAACATTCAAAATTATAATTCATTCAATAATAATAATAATAATAATTATGATTTAGAATACAATGAATTTAACAACGATTTAACAAACATAAAAATATTTTGCACATGCAAAACAAAAATGGAAAATATTACAAACAACAACAATAATAAAACAAATAAATATAAATGTTTTAATTGTTCAAAAATAATTTCAGTAAATTCAAATAATTCTTTATTTCAAAAACCAAATTTAAAAAACAACATTTTTTGTTCGAATTGTAAAAACGAAAATAAAAATTTTAAAATAATTTGTTTTTGTGGAAATCAATTAATAGAAATTAATAATAAATTTCCTTGTAATTTATGCAATAGAATTTATTTTATAAATTTAATAAAATGTTCATGTTATGAAAAAAATATTTTTAATGCAAATTTTATTAATTTTGAAATTAGCAATTCAAATGATTTTATTACTTCAATTGCTTATAAATTTCCTAATAAATTTTTGACTGGTCATGAAAGTGGAAAAATTTTTTATTTTGAATTAGAAAATAAAAAAATTTTAAAAATTTTTAATGATCATAATAAAAAAATTTTTGATATTAAAATTTTATATGAAAATTTTATTAGTTTTAGTGATGATAAAAAAATAATAATAAAAGATTTTGAAAAAACAATTTTTTCATATAAAAATGATTATGAATTTGAATGTGTTGATTTATATGAAAATTTTATTTTAATTTGTGATAAAAAAAATAAAATTATTTTAATTAAATTTGAAAATGAAAAATTTTATGTAAAAAAAATTGAAATTTATTCAAAATTTTTAATTTTTTTAAATAAAATTGAATATGGAATTTTTTTTGTTAATTATTATAATTCAAATAAAAAATTAGAATTATTTGAAATTCAAAATGAAAAAATTATTTTCGTTAAAAAATTTGAAAATAATTTTAATATTAAATTTATTAAAGAATTTTCAATTGGAAAATTTTTTACTTTTTCAATTAATAATAATTTTTTTAATTTAAATTTGTGGAAAATTACTGAAAATAATTTTATTAATGAATTTATTTTTTATCAAACAATTTTCGATTTGTTTTTTTTATATGATTATTTTAATATTAACAATTTTCTTATTTTAAAAGAAAACAAAATCGAAATTTACAAAGAAGATTTAAAAAATAAATTTTACGAATTTAATTCAAATGAAAATCGAAAAATCATAATTTTAAAAGATAATAAAAATTATAATTTAGCAGGAATAAATAAAAAAAATAATATTGTTTATTTTTATAATTTTTTTAATAATTAAAAATTTTTTTGTATATTATTTAATTAAATTATTTATAATAATTTTAAAATAAAAATAAATTAATTAATAATCATATTCTAAAGGAGGAATTTTATTTCTACAATAAGGACATTCATTTTTCATTTCTAGCCACAATTCTAAACAATTTGTATGAAAAGTATGTTTACATGGTGTAACCATAAATTTTTTTTTAATTTTCGGTTTATATAATCCAAATTTAATTAAATAATAAAAAACATCTTTATTTTTTTTATTATTCTCAAAAATATTTTCATTACTTTCTAATTTTTCAAGACAAATCACACATTCTTCATTAATATCATTAATATTATTTGTATAATAATCAAAACTTTTTTTTCTAAATTTTTTCGGAATAAAAAATTTCGGCCCAAAAATTTTTTGTAAAACAATAATCAAACTTTGAAAAACTAAAATAAAAATACAAATTCTTACTTTTAATAAACTCGGTTTAAAACCAAAAATATTTTCATCATAACCTTTAAAATAATAAATCATAAAAATTTTAGAAATTGTTGATAAAAAAACATTCAAAAACGGAAAAGGCGGTTTTATATTTTTATTAACACAAAAATAAATTTGAAAAGAATAAAAATTTAATAAAAAAATAATCAACAAAAAAAAATTTGTTACTATTAAATTAAACATTAATAAAATAAAAAATAATCCAACATAAAAAATAAAATAAAATTTTAATAATTTATTTCTAAATCCATTCGCATTATTTAAATATAATTCATAATTATCAACTCTAAAAATCATGTAAAGAATTCTTATTTCAAACACACTAAACAACAAAAAAAAAACAATCGATGGCGCTAAAAATTCCATCATTAAACTTTCATAATTTAAACTTAAATAAAAATTCAAACTACAAACCATAGAATCAAAAACAATATGAAAAATAATACAATTATAAGATAAATTATTAGAATAAGTATTATTATTTTCTAATAAAAAAATAAATTTGTTGAATGAAAATATTTGAAAAAATCCTAATAAAGATAAAATTATTGAATAATTTAATGTATTTGAACTATAACCGCCGCTTCCATATTGAAAAGCATTTGTATGAAATTTTCCTTTTGAATTTTCAAATGAAAAATAACATTTTGAATAATTTGAAAAACTTTTATAATAAAAAATCGAATGATTAAAAATTTTTTCTCTATAATAAAAAATTAATGTTATATTCGCTGTATTATTAAAATCTTTTTCAGGTTCATTTTTAAAATAATCATAATAATTTGTATCATAAGTTAAATTATAATATTTAAATTCAATTTTATTTGGATTTTTTGATAAATAATTTTCATAGAAATTTTTGGTAAAATTAATTGTAAAATTTACTTTTATGTGTTGATCAACATAACCACGATCTTTTAATATAAAATAAACATTAAAATTTGTATTTTCAATGTTGTATAAAAAATTATTTGAATGTGGCTTTGAAATTCCAATTCGAAATGTGCTATTTTTAATTTCTTTTCCGAAAAAATTTGGTTTTGATAAAAATGATAAATTCGAACAAATTCCGCTGAAATCTTTAGAAAAAATATTATGAAAAAATAAATACGTTTTTGGTAAATTCGTATGAAATTCCGATAATAAAATTTCTTCTTTTTCTTCTTCTAATTTTCTATTTGATTCATTTAAATTTATATTTGAAATAAAATAATTATTAATATTTTCTTCATAAAAAATATTATTCATCAAATCATTTTTAATAATTAATATTAAAACAACAAGAAAAAACATTAAAAAAGAATTTTTTAAATAATTTTCCATAATTAATAAAAAATAAACTTTTTTTAAAAAAAATATTAAAAAAATGGACTCTCAAACAGTTTATACATTTTCTCGCTACACATTCGAACTAATCGAAACATTCAAACGTGAATCATTAAATCCAAACAATCCTTTATCATTCAATCCAATTGTCAAACCAAAAAATTCACATTCTCCAAGAATTTCAAAAAATTTCAAAGATTTCTTTACAAAATATCATGAACTTCAACAATTCGAAGATTCAATTTTTTTACTCGAAGAAGAATTTGTCACATATTTAAAAGAAATGTTCAATACTAATAATTCATACAATTTCGATAAATTAAAAATTTATCAAGATGATTTTTTTAATGAAGAAAACGTAAAAAGCAACATTTTAGCTGATAATTATATAAAAAAAATTTATTCTACTTATAATTTTGATTTGTTGTTTTTTATTTTAACGTATTTAGAAAAACAAATGTTCGACATTGTTTTAATTCAACAAATTAATAATCAAGAAGATAAAAATTACGGAAATTTAAAAGCGCCTTTTTTAAATAAAGGAATTGTAGAACTTTTAATAAAAAACGAAATAGAAGAAAAATTAAATATTTTATATAAAGAAAATACAATTGGTTTTTCTTATATTTGTGAAAAATTAATAACATTTTATTTATTTATTATTTATTTAATATTAAAAAATTTTCCTTTTTATGTTCTTCAACGAAATCGATTAGAAAAAATCTTCTTAAATCTAAAAAAATTCAAAAGTTTTCCTTTTCCAATCGGTTCAATTGGAATGGATTTATTTAATTTATTAATAAACGAATTGTATTTGCCTGGCGTAACAATTTTTTACGAAATTCGAGAGAAATTTTTTTTAGATTTAATCGATCCGAAAATATTTGAAATTAATCCCGAAGATTTTATAAAAACAATTAGTTTTGAAAAGAACATTTTTTTAGATAATATTAATTCACAAATTGTTTCTTACAATGAAAAATTTTATACGAATTTAAATTATTATAATAATAATAATAAAATATTTAAATTAAATGAATATGAAAATTTATCATTTAGCGCTTTGTGTGTTTATGCAGCGTATATTTTTTATAATTGCGAACAAAGAAAAGATTCTGAAAAAGAAGAACAATATTTAGAAAATATTTTAACATTATTTGAAAAGAAATTGAAATTAAAAAAAGAAAAAAAAGATGAAAAAAATAATGTTCCAAATTCAAATAAAAATATTAACATTTCAGAAAAAAACATTTTAAATAACATTTTTAATATTATTGACAATGGTTTAGAAAATAATTTCGAAACTTTCATAAAAAACATCAAAATTATTAATGATAAATTAATAACAAAAGCAAAAGAAATTCACGATAGCACTCAAAGCAAACCAAAAGAAAATATTAATTTAAGAAAATTTTTATATCATAAAATAAAATTTCTTGAATTAAAATCAGAAATTGGAAAAATTTTCGAAAAAAAATTCAATCTCGAAAATTTAACCAAAATTGAAGAAGATTTTGATGATTTAGACGAAGAAATTCGAATTCAAAATGAAAATAACAAAAAAATCGAAATTTATAAAAACATTTTAAGCAGAGAAAGTGTCGTTGAATATGATGAAATAATAATTTATTACACAAACGAATTTATAAATTTAACTAAAAAATATTTCAATCATTTGCAAGAATTTGACATTGAAAAATATCGATTTTCAGATCAAAACGAAAAAAACGAATTAATTAATCACAATAAAAAAGTTAAAATTAAATTAAAACAAATTCGAAATAAATTTTATGTTAATTTCATTTTAACTGAAGATGAATTATTAAATTTCATTAATCATTTAAAATTTTGGAAAAGTAATTTAAATCCTTATTATCACACAAAATTAAAAGATATTTATAATGAAGAAAATAAAAAAGAAAATATTAAAAATGAAGATAAAAATCTTATTTTAAATCAAGTTCTTAAAAAATTAGAAAGAAAAAATTTAGAAAATATTGTTCAAAGCGAATTAAAATTTAATTTCAAATTGTTTTTAATTCCAGGAAAAAATTTAAAAAGTTTCTGTAAATTTTTAAGCTCAAAAGATTTTATTTATAAAACTGTTTTATATGATTTTTTTGATAATTATATTTATAATGATAATATTGATAAAATTTTGTCTTATAATTTATTAGAAATTTATTTACGAGAAGCAAATCATATTTTTAATTTGAAAATTTTTAAAGTGAGAATTAAAAAAAATCAATTCGAAGATTTTAAAAATTTTTACGGAAGTTTTCATTTTGAATGTTCTAAAGAAATTTTTATGATTATTGATGAAAATGAATTTAATTTCGTTAGCAATGAAAATATTTTCATTGATGTTATTAATATTTTCGATCAAATCGAAGAAAAATTTAAAATTAATAATATTGAAAAATACATTACTAAAAGAAATTCACATAATAATTTTCAAATTTTTATTTCGAGCATTAAAGAAAATACTGATAAATTTATTAAAGAAAATCAAAAAGAAGAATATTTTAAAAAATTTCTGGTGAATTTAATGAATTTTGATACGAAAAATTTACATTTTAATGGAAAAAAAATTCTTATCAGAAGTGAAAATAGCTATTTTAATTTCTATCCAACTTTCACTGGATTGCAATTTAATTGTAGTGAAGTTGAAATTAATTTTGATAATAAAGATGAAATTAATCAAATTGATATTCAAACTTTTGTTGATATAAATGAATAATTTTTTTGTATTTATTCGTTAATTTATATTTATAAATAATTTATAATAATAATAATAATAAATATTAATATTTATTATATAAAAACAATCAAAAAAAAAAATATTATTATAATAATATTCAATAAAATAATTAAAATTATAATAAAAAAATTTTACATTTAAATAATAAATATCATAATAATAAATATTCCAAAATTATTTCCAAACTTTAATCATTCCATCCCATCCACTCGTTATTAACAAATTTTCATTAAAACATTCCATAACCAAACCATCACTAATCACACCTTTATGACTACAATCACTAATTCTTTTACAATATTTTAATATTTCTTCACTTTCATCAAATTCATTTTGAACATTATTATGATAGCTCAAACCATTAAATAAAAAATATTCACTAAAACCATTAAAATTCTGTTGTAATTCATTAATATTATAAAATTCATTACTTTGAAAAATCGAAGTTTTATCATAAACAGATTTTGTATATAAAATTTTATTCAAATTATTAGGAGCATTTATTACAAAACTCTTATTAAAATTTAAAATATCCCAAAATCTAATTACTCTGTCATTTCCCATTGAAATTAAATAATTCGTATTATAAAACTTTGAATAATAAGGTAAAATCACTTTCGTTACTGTTGATTTCAAAGAAAAAATATTTTCAAGTTTATTTAAACGTTCATTAGAATTCATATAAAAATTATTATCAACAGAAAAATCAATTTTATTATTATTAAAACCAAATAAATTTTGATTATTATTGAAATGATTAATATTATAATAATAATTTAAATTAACATTATTATAATCACTTTTATATTCTTCATTATTAATTTCGGGAAATTCAATAGTCAAAGGTTTAATATCTTTTCCATTGATAGAATTAACTTTAAACAAAACATCTAAATTATTATTATTATTATCAATATTCCACAAACCAATTTCAAAATCTTCATTTGCAGTATTAATAATTAAATAATTATTTTTTTCATCAAAATCACAATTAACATTATTAATATTATTAAAATTCCATGTGTTAATTCCCAAAATAGGAACATTTCCATAGTAACAATAGCTATTTTTAATTTCGTTAATTCGTAGGTCAAAATTTATTAAAAATCCGCCGAATGTTCCTAAATAAATTCCATCAATTTCTTTATTGTTATTAATCATGCAGGAAATTTGGCCAAATTGAATTGGAATTTCATAAGAAATTGCGATTTTTTTTATTCGCGGATCGTAAATATTTAAATTTTTCGATGTAAAAAGAACGAAATTGTTTTTTTCTAATGTTGTTGTAATGTTATTTTTATCATTGTGAATTTTTTCACATTTTTCTTCGCCGATTTTCATTTGATATAAATTATTATCACAAGCGTAAATTAAAATATTTGAATCAAATAAAGAAATTGAATTTTGATAAATAATTTTTTTATTTTCATTTTCATTAATTTCATTTTCGTCTTTTTCATCAAGCGAAATTTTAATTTTATCAAACAAAAATTCATTATTAATTTTTTGAACTTCCCATAAAAAAGTGTTTGTTTTATTATCAACAGTTAAAAATTTATTTTTATTAAAATATAAAATTTTTTCAATTGAATTTTTATTATGATCATACAAAGTAGAAATGTTTTGACCTGAAGGTTTCCAATCATAAAAATTTTTACTGAAATTTTTTTCATTTTTTAATGTTTTATTATTATCAAAAATCGAAGATAAAAATTCATTTAAACAATTTAATTTAATGTAAATGTCCATCGCTTTAATAATATAAAATAATTTAAAATAATCAGATGAAATTATTGCGTTATTATTATTATTAAAAAAAATATCATCATTTTTTGGAATGTTTATTTTTTTAATATTGTCACTGAACCAAAATAATTTACCAAAAAATCTTTGATTTTCACTCATAAAATCAAAATCTTTTTTTAAAAACAGTTTTAAATAAATTTTCTTTAAAATTGCTTCAGTGTAATTTTTAAAATTATTTCTATTAAATTTTTCAAATTCTTTCTTAAATTCAACAAAATAAGAAAAATTAGTGTCATTATTATTAGATTCATTATTAATTTTTTCATTTATTATTTTTTCTAATAATTTAAAACTTGGCTCATCAATTAAAAAATTTTCATTGTTGTAATTAAAATTATTCAATTTTAAATTATAAATCACGCGACTTAAATTTTTTATTAAAAATTTCATATTATTTTCATTAAATTCAATGACCGGACAATAAAAAAAATCTTTTAAATCTTTAAATAAAAACAAAAAATTCTCTTCAATTTTATTTTCATTAATAATTTCAATTAAAAAACTTTTTAATTCATTTCTAATCCAAAAATTCGGATGTAATAAAAAATGTTTAATTTCAATAAAATGCTTAAAAACTTCTTTTTTATTCAAAAATTTCATTTTAAATAAACGTCGAAAACATTTAATTAATTCATAAATTTTAATTTCATTTAAATTATTTCCTGCTAATAAAATCAAACAACTTAAAATAAAATATTCATTCAAAGCTTCTTCGCCCAAATGAATTAACATTTCAGGCAAATATTTTACAATCGAACTTTGAATAATCCATTCGTTATTATTAAAATTCGATATTAAAAACATTGAAAAATCTTTCGATCGTTTTTTTCCGTAAAATTTAAAAATTTTTGGAAGTTTTTCTAATAAAACTAATAAATTATCTAAATCACTGTTTGTTTTTATTTTATTTGATATTATTTTAAATAAATTGTTCTTAAAATCTTCTAAAAATGAATCGTATGAAATGAAAATTAAATCACGTTGATCTTTTTTAAAATCTTTTTTATTTTCATTTTTATTAAATTCATTTGAAATTTCATTTATGCTTAATTCATTATTATCATCATTATTATTATTTTCATTATTATCGAAATTATTATTTTTCAAATTAAAATTTTTAATTTTACTTTTCAAAGTCAATTCTAAAAATAATTCCGTCAATTCAATAATTTTATCAATATTATTAAGAAATTCAATAGTTAAAATTAAATTATTTCTATTATTTTCATTAGAATTTTTATTTTCTTCTGTATAAAAATTCTTATAAATTTCAGGAAAAACATAACAATCAAAATAATTAAAATCTGTGCTTGGAATAATTAAATTTTTAAAGTCAATCGAATATAAAATTTCAAATAAATAATTTAAACATGTGATTTTAACTAAATTATTATTGTAACTTAAATTATTTACAAAATAAGGAACAATCAATTGAATTTTCATTAAATCATCCATTTTAAACGAAATAAATTTTAACATTTCCATTGCAACTAAAGAACTCGAAGCAAATTTTGGATTTAAAAAATTTTGCAATAAATAATTTACAATTATTATTATTGAATTTTTATCATATTTTTCATTTTCATTATTTTTTTTTATTTTATTCAAATCATTCAAATCAAAACAAAATTCAAAATTTCTTAAAAAACAATTGATTAAATCATTTTCTTCATTTGAATTTGTAATGTCTTTCACTAAATTAAAAATAATATTATTATTAAAAGAAGGTTCAATAATTAATTTATTATAAATTTCAAAATTTAATTTTTGTTTTAAAACCGGAATTTTTTCATCAAAATGAAATTTCCAAATTTGTCGAAAATGTTTATAAATTAAACCAATTAATAAATCTTGTTTATAATAATTTGTACAACTTATAACGCAATTAAAATGAATTAAATAACTTCTAAAACTCAAAGGACAAATTTTAATAGCAAATTCATTTAAAGCATCAGAACTATTCAAACGAGTTTTATATTCACTATCTAAAAGTTTTAAAATAAAATTTTCTATTTCTTTGTCTTTTATTTTTTCCAAACTTTTTTGAATTGAATATTCTCCACGTTTATAAGACAAAAGTTTACTAAAATTAAACAAATTTTCCTCCATGAAAATTTCAGCTAAACAAACACCAATTGAAAACATGTCCATATATTTTTCATGTTTATATTTTTCCTCAAAATCTAATTTTTTATCAGTCAAACGTTCAGGAGATAAATAACAATTTTTATTAGCATCAGCTTCATTGGAACCAAAATAAAAAGTATAACCATTAAAATCATCATATCTTAAATAAGCAGGTTTGTAAGGCGCATAATCAGATAAATAAAGAACATTATTATTAGTTAATAAAATATTTTCTAATTTAATGTCGCCATGAGTAAAATTTTTCAAATGCAATTCATTAATTGCAAACAATAATTGAAAACTTAACCAAATTTTTTCTATTTTCGTTAAAAACGGACGAACATACAATCTTTCTTTTAAATTATATTTATAAAATTGACGAATTATCATTCCTGCTTTTTCATTTTCTTCTAAATAATAAATCGGAGATAAATTAAAAGAAGGTTTGAAATTATTAATATCAAAATTAGAAATTTCTTTTGAATTTTGAAGTTCAATTTTATTTTCATTAACTAAATCATAAATTTTTGTATTAGAAATTATTTTCTTTTGAATTTCTTTTAATTTTTCTTTTCCATTTTTATAAATGTTTTTATCATTTTGATCAAAATCTGTTTTCATAAAAATTTTAATTACTAAAGGACATTTATCTTCATTGTTAATTAAAAGAGTTTTGTTCATTAAACCATTGTTAAGTAAAGTATTAAAATTAAATGAATGATAATATTTTTCTAAAAAAGATTCACCATCTTGATAAGAACTTTGTCCTTGTTTTTGAAGCAGAATTTTTTGACCCATTTTAATTTAAATAATTAATTAAATTAATAATATTTAATTATTAAAATTATTCTTGTTTTTCTTCGAAATATTTTTTTTTCCAAAAATTATTTATAAATGTTTTGTAATATTTTATTGAATTATTTAGTTGTTCAAATGTGGTTATTTCGTTTTTTAATCCTTCTGTGTCTGAAAAATAAAATAAATTGCTTTTTAAATTTGAAATGTTGTTGTTGTTGGTGTAATAAAAATTTGATTTTATGTTTTCGAAATTAATTTCTTTTGAAAATAAAGATAAAAATTCATTTATTAAATTTAAACTTATGTTTTCTTTTTCGTTTTTGTTATTTTTCATTTTCATATTATTATTTAAGTTTTTGTTGTTGTTTTCTAAATATTTTTTATTAAATTTTTCGCTTGTATTTATTTCATTTTCATCGAAATTTATTTCATTCGGTTCAATTAAATTTTCATTATTATTATTAATACTATTTTGATTATTATTATCAAAATTGTTAATAATTTTATTTTTATATTCATTTACTTTTAAAATTTGATTATATTGATTTTTAATATTATTTAATTCATAATTATTATTATTATTAAGATTAAATTCAATAGTAAAATCATTAATATTATCATTAATAAATTTAATTAAAGTATCTAATTCATCAAAATCGTTTTTATTATAATTTTTTTTTCTTTGTTTTTTTGATAAAATTATTTCATCAAATGAATTTAAATTTTTATTAAAATTATTATTAATATTATTACTAATAATTTTTGTTCTTAATTCTTTCACTTTTTTCATTTTTTCAGAAATTTTCTTTAAATTTATTATTAATAATATTACTTTTATTAAAATTTTTAATTAAATTTTTTATATTTTCATTATTATTAAAACTAAATAAAAAAATTTTTCCAAAAGAAAAAAAATTTAAATTTTTCACATCAACATTAAAATCATTTTCACTAAAATTTTTATTAACAAAAGAAATTTTACATTTAAACGAATTTGTTTTTCTATTATAATATTCATTAACATTTCCAAAATAATTTTCTTCTTCATTTATAAAATCTTTTTCATTTGAAGTAAAAGTATAATCATAATTATCATTTTTTTTTTTTAATTTTTTTAAAATATTCTTATGAAAATTATTATTAGAATCATCAGAATATTTGCAATACAAAGGAATGCAATAACAATTTGGCATAAAATTTAATTTTTCTGGTTCAATAAATAATTTCGATTTTAAATCACAATTATTATAAAAACAATAATCATTAAAACAAGAATATTTTTTTGAAATATTTGAAAAATATTCATTTATATTTTTTGAAGGATAATTAAAATTATCAGAATAATTATTTAAAAAATTGTTTAAAAAATAAATTAATTCAGTGAATTTATAATCGTAATTTTTTAAATAATAATTTATGTAGTAAAAATTTTCAATATTATTTAATTCACTGTATTTTAAAATTGTTTTATTTTCATTTTTTGTTGTAAATCCATAATTAAAAATATTTTCTATAAATAAAGGTTGATGAATAATAAAATTATTTTCATAGTTTATGTCATAATTTTTATTGGGTAAATTATTATCATTATTAATTTCATTTCCAAAAAGATTTAAAATTGAAAAAAAATCATAATTTTTAATATTATTATTATTATCATAATTTAAAAAAGGAAGAGTATTATTATTTTCTTTTATTTTCAACACAATTGCAAAACTTATATTTTTATTATTAATATTTTCAAAAAATCTTTTTATATTAATAAAATATTTATAATTTTTATCACTATTTTTATTAATAATAATAGTTTTATTTAAATAATTTTTTTGTTCTAATAAATTATAATAATTATATTTAATATCATTATTTTTTTCTTCTTTTTCTTCAAATTCAATGTCATTTTCATTACAATTTGTGTAAGGATCTAAAAATAAATCAAATATTTTATTATTTTTCATTTCAATTTTAATACTATTTTCTGTTTCATCAATAGGATATTTAAAATACATATAATTTTCATTACATTTATCACTTTCATTATAATAACCAATAAAAAAAATATTACTTAAACTTATATTTTGAAATAATAAATATTTATAAAAAATTGGAGTCATTTTATAATAAAAAGGAATTAAATTTTTAATATTAATATTATTTTTAGTTTCTATTAAATTTGAAAGATTTTCAGATAAAATAAAATTATCATTAATTTCTTTAAAAAAATCTTTTTCGTTTGTTATGTTTTTAAATAATTTTTTTACTAATAATAATTTATTTTTAATTAAAATTTTAGAATAAATTTCAAAAAATAAATTTATATTAAAATAATTTAAATAATAATCAATTGTATTATTATTATCAATATTATTTTTTATTTTTCTTTCAATATTAATCATGTCATTTACAATAGAAGAATAATAATTTTTATCAGAATGAGTTTCGAATAAAGAATTTATTTTCGAAATTTTTATTGATAATAAAATTATTATAAAAATAATAATTAAAATTGAATAAAAAATTGAAACTTGAAAAGTTAAAGAACGTTCTCTAAAACCATAAAAAAATTTAAAAAAAAATGATAAACATTTATTTTCTTCTTTTTCATTATTTTTATTTATTGAATGAAGAGATTTTAAAAAATTATAATTGTTATTTTTTTTATTTAAAAATTCATTTTCATTTAATTTTTTATTATCATTTAATTTATTTGTATAATTTGTAATAAAAGAATAATTTAAATTTGAATTTTTATTTGAATAAAATTTTGAATTTAAATCATTTTCATTATTATTATCAATTTCTTCAAGTTCAAATGATTCTTTCATTTAAAATATTTTCAATATAAAATTTAATTAATTTATTTTTAGAATTTAATTGATATTAATAAATATGAATGATAGTGAAGATGAAAATAAAGTAGTTTTTATTCCTAAAGAAATTCAAAAAGAAAAAAATAATAATAAAAAAAATAAAGAAAATTTATTTATTAATAATAATGATGATTTTGAAAAAAATAATAATAATTTAAATAAAGATAAAATAAAAAATCATAATATTAAAAAAACAGAATGTGCAATTGGAAATCAATTAATTAGCTTGAATAAAATACATATAAATACTATTGAAAGAAAAAATAATAATGATATTAATAAAAATATTTATTTTGATAATAGTGCAATTACATTAGGTGATGAACCTAATAATAATATAAATGATAATAATATAAATATAAATCAAAATAATAATATAGAAAAAAATTTAGATGAAAATAATAATGATAATAATAATAAAAATAATGATAATGAAAATAATAATAATGATGATAATAATGATAATAATGGTAATAATAATAATGATAATAA
>JAEEGK010017579.1_pt1 | contig 15571 bp, 8 predicted proteins | sample 8958771 | NCBI WGS metagenome assembly JAEEGK01 (sample SAMN16246547, study PRJNA631951) | gut metagenome | biome: gut microbiome; feature: rumen; material: SC-attached | host: Bos | place: Iran: Karaj | collected 2018-10
TTTGAGGTATATCATCATTTTTATTTATTTCATTACTTTTATCTTTTTCATTTTTATCTTTATTAAATTTTTTAAATGTTTCAGATGATTGATTTTCATTATTCTCTTTATTATTTTCATTTAATTTTTTATTTTTTTCTTTTTTATTCACATCTTTTTTTGGTTGTAATTTTTTTATATTATTTTTTTTAGTATAATTTACATTTTTATAATCATTATTATTTGATTTATCTAATACATTTATTTCATTTTGAAATTCTGATGCTTGCTCTGATATTCCTGTTTCATCAATTATTTTAGTTTCGGTATTTGAAATATCATTAGGTTTTAAAATTTCTTCTTCATTTGTTATAATATTTTCTAAATTATTATTTTCTTCTTTTTTATTTTTTTTAATATTTTTATTTTCTGTTGTTAGTAAATCACTTTTATTTTCTTCATTATTTTTTTTATTTGATTTATTTAATTTATCTTTTTTTGCTAATTTATATTTAGGTTTGAAATCTTTTTTTATTTCCTCTTTTTCATCTTCTTTATTATCTTCTTTATTATCTTCTTTTTCTTCATCTTTTTTATTTTCATTTAGTTTTATATTTTTATCACTTTTTTTTAAATCTTCTTTTTCTTTTTCCTCTTTTAATTTTTCTTTTTTGTCCTCTTTTTTTTCAATTTTTTTATTTTTTGTTTCTTCTTTTTTATTATCCATATTTTGTTTTTTTTCATTTGTTGTTCCTTTATTTTCTTTAATATCTTCCTTTTTATTTAATTTTTTTTCTATTTTATTTTCTTTATCATCTATTTTTTTATCACTAACATCATTATCTAAATTTTCTTTTTTAATATCTTTATTAATTGTATTTAAATTATTTTCAACCTTTGTTTTTTCTTTGTTTTTATTTGATTCATTATTTTTTTCAATTTTTTTATTTGATAAACTTTTTTTTGAATTTTTATTAGAATTATTCAATTTTTTAACTGATTTACTATTATTTTCATTTTTATCTTTGTTTTTTTCATCAGATTTATTTTGTAATTTATTTTTTGATAAATTTTTAGGTTCATTTATTTTTTTTAAACTTTCTTTTTTTGGTAAAGTTTTATTTATTTTTTCTTCCTTATTATTTATTAAATCTTTTTCATTTGTTATATTTTCATTTTGTAATTCATTTTTTTTAACTTCTGGATTATTTTTATTTGATTTATCTTTTTTTGTTAATTTATATTTTGTTTTTGAATCATTTTTTATTAATTCTTTTTCATCTTCTTTTTTTATCTCTTCTTTTTCATCTTCCTTTTTTATTTCTTTTTTTTCATCTTTTTTATCTTCTTTTTTTTCATCCTCTTTTTTTTCTTTTTTATTTTCTTTTTTTTTCACTTTTAATTTTTCATTTTTTTCTTTTATTTTATTTTCATCTATTTTATTTTCTTTCTTTTTTTCTTCTTTATTTTCTTCTTTTTCTTTTTTTTCTTCTTTCTTTATATTTTCTTTTTTCTCTTCTTTCTTATCTTTTTTCTTTATTTCTTTTTTTGTTTCTTCTTTTTTATCATTTTGTTGTTCATTTTTTACTTCTGGTTGTTTTTCATTTTTATCTTTAGAATCTACATTTATATCTTCCAATTTAGTTTCTTTATTTATATCGTCTTTATTTTCATTATTTTCTTTTGACTTTTTTGTTTTTTTAATTTTTTTTTGAGATTTTGATTTACTTTTATTTAATTCTTTTACAGTTTTTGGTTCAGGTTCAGTATTTTGTAAATTTTTTTCTGAATTAATTTTTGATAAATTATTTGATTTATTGATATTTTCATTTTTATCATTTGAAGTATTTTCTTTATTATTTTGTTCTAGTTTTTTTTCATTATTATTTATATTACTTATTTCTTTATTATTTACATTGTCTGTTTCTTCTTTAATATTATTTTCATTAGCTTTATTTTCTTTTGGTTGTTCTTCATTATTTGAATTTTCTTTTACATTAGTTAATTTTTTTTTCTTTTTTTTATGTTTTGGTTTTTTATTCTCTTGATTATCAATATTTACATTTTGAATATCTTCTTGAATTTTATTTTTAATTACCAATTCTTCTTTTTTATCATTTTCTTTTTCTATTTTTTTTAATTCTTCAATTGATTTATTTATATTTTCATTATTTAAATTTTCTTTAGACTTTATTTCATTATTCGATTCAGAATATAATATATCATCTGTTTTTTGTTGAAGTAAATAACTAAAATTATCATTATTATTTTTATTATTTTCTTTGTTTATATTTTTATCATTTTTTTTAAATATAATATTACTATTAATTGAATATTCTACTTCTGATTTATTATCAGTTTGTTGAATTTCATTATTATTATCATTTTTTGATTTTTTGTTTTCTGTTTTATTTTCATTTTTATTACTTTCTGGGTTATTTAAAATTTTATCAAATTTATTTTTAATTCTATCTTTCAGTTTTTCATTTTGTTCTGGATTTTTATTTTCTTCATCATATAAGTTATTTTCTGCTTCAGTTAATCCTAAATTATCAGTTTCAAGTAAAACATTATTTGACTTATTGTAATTTTGATTTGTATTGTTTTGAATTACATATGAAAAAATATCTGTATTATCTTCTATTAATTCATTTTTATCATTAGTTGTATTATAATTATTATATAATTTTTTTTCAGGTTTTGAAGCTAATTTTCCTTTTTTTAAATTTAAAGGATAATTATCATTTTTTAAATCCATTTTGGAACGTAATAACATTCCTCTAAAAATATTTTGAATTTTAATTAATGTTTTAAATAATTTTGGATTATTTTTAAATTTATTTATTATATCTTTTAATCTTTCTGCATCTATTTCATTATTTGAATTTTCATTATTTTTTTTACAATTGCAATTTTTACAAGCATTCCCCATTAAAATTAATTATTTATTTTAATATTAATATTGTAAATTATTAAATAATAAAATGATTAACTAAAGTAAAATTTATTTAATAAATAATTATAAAATTATTTTAAATTTTTAAACATAATTTTCTTATTTTCTAATAAATATAAATAAAATGGGAAATAAAAATTCAAACAAAAAATTAAATAAAAATAAAATAAATGAAAAAGTTTCTAAAGCAAGTTTCGAATACTTACAAATAATAGGAAAAGGGGGATTTGGTAAAGTATGGAAAGTTTATTCTCGAAAATTCAAAACAAATTATGCAATGAAAGAAATGTCAAAATCAAAAATTATAGATAAAAAAAGTGAAAAAAGTGTAAAAGCAGAAAGAGATTTATTAGCAATAATGAATCATCCATTTATAATTAATATGCATTTTGCTTTTCAGGATAAAGATAATTTATATATAATTATGGATTATTTAATAGGTGGAGATTTAAGATATCATATATGTAAACATAGAAAATTTAATGAATCTCAATCCAAATTTTTTGTTGCTTGTATATTATTATCATTAGAATATATACATACTAATAATATATTACATAGAGATTTAAAACCAGAAAATTTAGTTTTAGATAAAAATGGTTATGTTAAATTAACAGATTTTGGAATAGCAAAAAAATATAAAAAAGAAAATTATAAAGAAACCTCAGGAACACCTGGATATATGGCTCCTGAAGTAATGTGTTCTCAAAATCATACAATCGCAGTTGATTATTTTGCTTTAGGAGTAATATGTTATGAATTTATGTATGGTGTAAGACCTTATTTAGGAAAATCAAGAAAAGAAATAAAGGAAAAAATGATGGCAAAACAAGTAGAAATTCGAAAAAGCCAAATTCAAAAAAATTGGAGTGTTGAAAGTGCAGATTTTATTAATAGATTATTAAAAAGAAAACCTATTCATAGATTAGGATTAAGAGGGACTAAAGAAGTAAAAGAACATGCATGGTTTAGGTATTTCAATTGGAAAGATTTATATTTACATAAAATTGATTCCCCATTTAAAATAAAAGAAGAAGATAATTTTGATTATAAATATTGTAATAATCAAGATAAAATTGGAATAAATACTCAAGAAAGATATTTAAATATAATTAATTCACAATTATATAAAAATATTTTTGATGATTTTTATTACTTTAACCGTTATTCAAATTTAGAATCTGAAAATGAAAAAAATAAAAGTTTGGAAATTATTAATCCTCATTTGAAATATGAAGAAGATAATGTTAGAAATAATCAAAATAATCATATTAAAAATTCAAAATCTTATGTTAATGAAAATAGTAATATTATAAATAAAAATTTAAAAGTAAATGATAAATATTTTTATATAAGAAGATTTCCTTCTGCAGTTAATTCAAGTCTTTTATTCAATGAAAATAAAAAATCCAATAATGAACTTAATAATAATATTAATGTTTATATAAATAAAAATAAAATTAAAAATATTAATAATAGTAAGTTAGTGGTTCAAGATAATTCTAGTAATTTCTCAGGAAATACTGGAACAGGAACAAATACTAAAAATACAAATGAGTTTGTTTATTTCGATTAATTAATTATTTTTTTATATTATATGTTTTATAAATATGATTATATTTTAATTAAATACTATTGTAAAAAATAATTAAATTAATTATTAAATAATAAAAATTTATATAATTTATTATAAATTAATTATTATTAATAAAATTTTCGAAGACAAATAAAAGAGATTAGAAAAAATGAAATAATTATTATAATATAATTATAGTTAATTATTGAAATTATTTATTTTTATAATACAATACAATAAATAAAGTTTAATTATCAAATGAAAAAATATTTTCGATTATTTTAATTAAATAAATCTAAAGAAATTTATTATTTTAATATAAATATTATTTTTATTATATTAAAATGTTTATATAAAAATAATTTTAGAAAAAAATAAAAAATATATTAAAAAAATATCTTTATATATAAATAGTTATGAATATATAAAATATTAACATAAAAATTAATTAATATTTATTTATTTTCAATTTAAATATAATATTAATATAAATCTAAGTAATTTTATATTAATTATACAAAAGTTTATTATCACTTTTTTTTATACGTATATTTTTACAATAATTTCGAAATTCTTCAGAAGAAATAAATTTTATAGTTTCTTCGAAATTATAATTTAAAAAAGTGAATATTTTTAATGCTAATTCTTCATTATAATCATAGATTTTTCTAGGCCAATTTTTTTCTATTATTAATAAGCATTCTTTTAAATTTTCACATTTACTTTGTTGAAATGACCAAATTAATTTTGGAATATCATTATTAAAATTTTCTTCAGGTAATTTTTTATCAATAAATAAATAATTTTTTTTTATTTCATTTTTATCAACACATTGTTTGCTTGAATCATTTATTATTTTTCCGTTTAAATACTGTTCAGTATTAGAAAAATTAAAATTATATTTCATAAAATCAGAAGGAGAATTTGTGTTTTCATAATTTTTATAATATTTTGGAGAAGTACTTACTTTTTTTTGAATAATTTTTTTTGATTTTTCCTCCTCTTTTTCTTTTAAATTTATAGAAGTTTTTTTATTTTTATTTATAATATCATTATTATTTTTTTTATTAATTTTTTTGTTTCGATTATTTTTAATCTTTTGATTTTTTTTTTTCGAACATTGAGAAGTTTCAGAATCAGAATGATTATTTTCGATTTTATTTGGTTTGATATTAAAATCTATATTTTTTTTTTCAGATTTATTGATTGATTCATTTATCGTTTTTTTACCTAAAAACTTTTCTAAAAATATAAATTATATAAAAATATATTACCTTCAATATTTTGATTTGAATCTGAACATAAAATATTATTTTTATTAGTATTAATATTAGTTGAAGGAACACAATTTATAGGTGGAATATTTGAAAATTTTGATTCTTCAATTTTTTGTTTTTGAATTAAATTATTGATGTAATAATTTAAATTTACATTAGGAATCTGAAAATTCTGAGGCATTAATAAATAATTATAATTTACATTTTGATCTGGAATTATATTATAACCGTTTTGTCTTAAAATTTGAGCTTTTAAATATTCATTATATAAAAAATAATTTAATGAATTTATTTGATTTACAATATTATTATAGTAAATTAAATCATTATTAAAATTTAGTGGCGAAGAATAATTGAAATTAAACATAAATAAGATATTCTTTTATTTATAATTTTTTTTGTATTTAATATATAATAAATCTAAGGAATATATATAAATATAAAAAATAAATAATATTTATTTAATTTAGATAAATCAAAATTTATTATTTTAATAATATCTATATATATATAAATAATTTGCTAAATTATATATTTATGTTTATATTTTATTTAATATTATAATCAATATTATTTTATTTCGTTATAATTATTTAAATAATTATTCAAAATTTATCAATGAATTAAATAAAATTATTAAATTATTATAATATTTTTGATTATTTAAATTTATATGATTATAAAATTAATATTTAAATTAATTTTATTATAAATATTATTATATTTTAATAAATAAATAAATAATTATAAAATAATTATTTATATAATATAAAATTAATAATCAGAAGCTTCACTATCATCATGAAAATTCATATAATATTCTAATAAATTCGGAAAAAAACTTTCTTTTAAAAATTCACATTCTCCTTCATCAGTTTCTAAATTTGATTTTTTCTTATCAAAAATATCAAAAAAAGAAGGATTATCAACATATTTAATTTTAATGTCACCTTTTTTGTTTTTAAATTTTTTCTTTTTTAATGTTGGATTTAAATCATCTGATTTCCATTTAATTTCTTCATAATCAACTTTTATTATATTATTTAATTTATCATCATAATAATAAGTTTTAGTAATTGAATTATTTTCACAAAATTGATTATTTTCTTGAAAATTTATAATTAATTTAAAAATTTTGGATTCATTTTCTATTTTCCCTTCTATTGTTTTTATATAATTAAAAATTTTTTCATCTTTTTCATTCATTTCAAAAAAATTAGAATTTTTTATAGCAAATTTCCAAAAATCATAAATAGGTTTAATTTCATTATCTGTTTCTTTAGAAATATTATATTTTTCATAATCTGATTCTTCTAAATAATTTTCTAATAAATTTTTGTTATCATTATTAGAATTATTCTCATTTGAAAGGGAAATAATTTCATTTATTTTAGAATAAATTTCAAATTTTTTTTGTTCATTTTTTGTGAGAAAATTTAAATATTCTTTAGGGATTGTTATATTTAATGTTTTGGAAATAATTGAATGATAATTTAAAAGTGATAATAATTTTAATTTCAAAGATGTAGAACTTTTTGAAAAATTTTTTATATTATTAAATATTTTTTCATTTTCTATTTGTTCTATTTCTTCATCTGATTTTTTTATTTTTGAACCACTTAATATATCATCTTTTATTTTTTTATTATTTTGTTTAGTTTTAATATTTTTATCAGTATTAATTTCTTGAATTTTTTCTATTTCTTTATTATTTTCAATTTTTTTATTATTACCTTTTGTTTCTTTTTCTAAATTATTTATATTTTCTGATATATCATTTTCATTAATTTTTTCATTAATTTTTTCATTATGATTTTCAATTTTATTCTCAATATTTATTTTATTTTCTGTTTCTTTTTCTAAATCATTTATATTTTCTGATATATCATTTTCATTATTATTTTCTTTATTATTTTCATTAATTTTTTCAATTTTATTCTCAATAGATTGTTTTTCTTTATTTTCATTATTATCTTTTATTTCATTATTATTATCATTATCTATTTCATTCAAATTTTCACTCATTTTTTGATTATTATTATTTAAATCATTTTGATTATTATTATTATCATTGTTTTTATCATTTTCCATATTAAATGAATGAAAATAAAAATAAAAAATAAACAATATTATATATTTATATATTTTATTTACTTTAAAATTAAATATTAAAATTTTGTAAAAATTCAGACAGTATGAATACAGTTCATTCATAGAAATATCATGAAAATAATTTTCATCATAAAAAATCAAACAATCAAAATAATAATTTTAATTAAGAAAACAAAAATAATTTTTTATGGAAAAAAAATATTATAAAATATATAAAAATATAAATAAATGTCAAATAGTGAAGATCAAGATTATTTAACAAAAAATTGTTTAAATATTTTAGAACCTTTAACAAACGCATTATTAGTAGCTCAACCTGAAAATGTGACTTTTTTTATGATAGAATGGTTAAAACATTTTTATAATTTAAAAACTCAAAAAGGTATTGAAGAAAGAGAAGAATTAGAATCATTAAAAACAGAAATCGAGGCTTATAAAATTCCTGAAAAAAGAAAATTAAAAAAATTATTAAAAAAAGGTGAAAAATTCAAACCAAAGAAAAAAATAAGATTTACTAATAGTCTCGAAAAAAAAAGTATTTTAAAAAAATCAAATAATGATTCTTTATTAGTAGATTCATATATGTCTTCTTCATATTCAAATGATGAAAATCATTCAGAAGAATCAGAAGGTCAAAAAGAATTTCAAAAAGAAATTGAATTAAAAAAAGAAAAATTAAAAAAAAAAGGACAAAGAACGAGTGTATCAGCCGAAGTTTTTGGATTATTTAATAAAAAAGAAGATTTTGTTGCAAAAATAATTCCAAAAAATCATGAACAAAAAAATGCTATTCGAAAAAAAGTATTACAATCCTTTATGTTTAATTCATTAGAAGATAAAGATTTAGAAACTGTTATTGATGCATTTTTTGAAGTTAAATTAAGTCCAGGAGAATTTGCTATTAAACAAGGTGAAGAAGGAGATGCAATTTATTTAGTTGAAAAAGGAGAATTGGAATGTAATAAAGTTTTTAAAGAAGGTGACCCACCAACATTTTTAAAAAATTATGAACCAGGAGAAAGTTTTGGTGAATTAGCTTTACTTTACAATTGCCCAAGAGCGGCAAATATAATTGCAAAAACTGATTGTATTCTTTGGGGATTGGATAGACAAACATTTAATTATATTGTAAAAGATTCTGCAATAAAAAAAAGAGAAAAATATGAAAATACTTTGAAATCTGTTTCTATTTTTTCAACTTTGGATAATTATGAATTAAGTCAAATATGTGATGCAATTAGAGTTGAGACTTTTGAAAAAGGAAAAACAGTTATTAAACAAAATGAAAAAGGTGATAAATTTTATATTTTAGATGAAGGGGAATGTTATGCTTCGATTATATTTTCTCATAATGAAGAACCAATTAAAGTTAAAGAATATCAAAAAGGAGATTATTTTGGAGAAAGAGCATTAATTAAAAATGAACCAAGAGCTGCAACAATTGTTACTAAATCTAATTGTAAATTTTTAGTGTTAGATAGATTTGCATTTAAAAGATTATTGGGAAATATTAATACTATTTTACAAAGAAATATTGTTTTGTATGAACAATATAATGAAAAAATTAAAAATAAAAAATAATATTTAATTTTTTATAATTTTTTTATAATTTATTATTTTATATTTTATAAATATATGATAAAAATTTTTTAATTTAATAAATTATTATTTCAATATAATGTATCCATAATAAATAATATCATTAATATAAAACTATTATTTTTTTAATCGAGTTTTTTTATTTAAATTTTTATTAAATAATTATTTATTTAATTAATAATTTAATTTTTTTCAATAAAATTTAAATTTGTATAATTATAAAAATATTTTTATATTAATAATTTAAAAATTATTTATATTAAAATTTTAAAATTTTAGATTTATAAAATAATATAAAAATTTTTAATATATATATTATAAAAAATGTATAAGTTGGTAATTATTTATATAATTTGGTAATTATTAATATTTTAAATTTATAATAAAATTATTTTTATTACAAAAAATTTACTTGATAATAATAAATAATAATATTTACATAAATTTTGAAAATGGGTCATTATTAAAGTTTTGAATTGAGAATGTTTGATTAAAATTAAAGAGGGAATTTTTATTATTATTATTATTATTATTATAATTATTAATATTATTATTATAACTAAATCTAATATTATTATTGTTTTTATTATTATAATAATAATAATTATTATTACTAAAATTTTGGTTATAAAAATTATTATTATAATTATGATAAATTTTATTTGATCTATTTGTGTTAACTGTTTTAAAAAATTCATTTACATTATCATATTCATTAAGATTATTTTTATTATCATTATTTATAAAATATCTATCATTTAAATAATTTATATCTCTATTTAAAACATTATTTTCTTTATTTATTTTTTTATTATTAATAATTCTAGTCATGGGATCAACATCAATTAAATTTTTAACATATAATTTATCTTGATATTTTGCTTTAATAAAATTAAATAATAAATTATCATTAATTTTCAAACTATTTTTATTTTTATTTCTAATTTTATATTCCCAAAAATCATTTGCAATTTCATTATTTATATATTTAAAATTATTAAGAACATCCAAAGGCCATAAATCTAAATTAATACTTTTTATTTTAGATATATGTGTTCCTAATTGACGATGAATAGATGAACATTTAATACATAAAAAAACTCCAATATTTATACTGGCCCAATTTGGATTTGATGATGAACAATCTGCACAATGTTTATTTTCAGGTTTTTGTAATAAATGATTAAGCAATTTTATTTGTTTTTGAATTTGATTATTTTCCATTTTATTTAATATTAATTATTTTTTATAGTATTATATTATTATAATAATAATAATTATTATTATTATTATATATTAATATTAATTAAATTTATAATAGAATATTTGTTTTTAAATATTTATATTAAAAATATATTTTCTTAAACCCATAAAAAGAAAAATATTTGTAAAAATTTTTTTAAAGTTTGTTTCTTGAATAATTCTATTATTTGTATTTGTTTTTTGGAGGATTTTTTTGAAACAAAATATTATATTTATGAAATAAGGATTTTTTAAAAATTTGTATAATTGTAAAATTATAATATTGTTATTATTAATTAAATTATTATTTGAATTATTTTGAAATGAAATTTTATATAAAATATTGTTTTTTATTAATTTATTTTCAAAAAATTTTATAGTTTGTTTTTGAAAACTTTCCCTTTGTTTAAAAGGAATTAATTCTTGAATAGAAAAAAACAAAAAAAAATTTTTTTGAATTGAAAAAATTTTTTCATTTTTATAAAATCCATTGATAATATTAATAAAAAAAGAAATTGTAATATCAACTTGAAAAATAAATGTTAATTTTTCAAGATATAAAGGTAAAGCACTTGAAAAAAAAATTAAAATTTCATCTTTATTATAATCAAAATAATCATTGACAGAAATTTTTAAAATTTTTAAATTTATAAATTTTGTTTTTTCTTTTATAAAAAAATTATTATATTCTATTAATTCAAAATAATCTAAATTTTCTAAAGATAAAATTTTTAAATTTATGTATGGTAATTTATCGAATGTAAAAAAATGTGAAATATTTTTTAAATTAAAATGCAATTCAGAAATTTTTTCATTTTTTGAAAAATCAATTTCATATGTTTTATTAATATTATTATTATCTGAATTATTATTAATTAATGATCTTTTAATTTTATTCACAATATTTTTAACATTATTTATATTATAACATTCAATAGAAAATATTTTAAATTTTTGTGAATTTTTTAAACTAAGTAAAATATTATAAATAAAAAAAATAATATTAATTGTATATAAATCATATTTTTCAAGAATTGGATAAGGATTAATATTAATTTCTAAAGACTCTAATTTAAATGATAAAATTAATAAATCAAGAGTCATTCTCAAAGTATTTAAATTTTCTAAAAATAAATCAAATAAAAATTTTGGAATTTTTTCTTCATTTAAAATTTTTATTGATGATTTATTTTCATGAATTATCATAGAATCAACATAATTATTAATATTATTATCTATAGGTTTTCCCTTAAATTTCAAAAAATTATGATTAAAAAGAATTTTTCTAAAATTTATTTTATTATTTTTGTAGGGAAATAAAAATAATTTTAAATCTGTTAAATGATTATAAAATCTTAATATAAGTTCATTATTTTGAATAAATAACATTGGATCTAATGAAACAAATTCACAAGAAAGTTTTTCAATTGAATTTAAATACATGAAATTTTTAAAATAAAGAGAAGATTCAAAAATCGTAATGTTATTTAAAAAATCATTTTCAAATTGTTTTGTAAATATTGAATAAAATTCATTCATATTAGAATCATCGAGTGAAATAAAAAGTTCTTTTAATTTTTCATTTTTTGAAATAATATTTATTAAAATTAAATTTGAAATAATTAAATTTTCATTTTTTTCATTAAATTCAATTAATTTAGTTTTTGATATTTGATAAGAATTATAAATATTTTTGATATTAAGATTAATATAAAATTTATTTACTTCTTTAAATAAAAAATCATATAAATAATAAAAAAGTAAAATAATTTCAATTTCAAAATTTTCAAAATTATCTGAAAGAGAAAATGAAATAAATTCAATGCTTTTAAAAAATGAAATATAATCATACAAAGTTTTATTCCATATTTTTTCATTAGAAATGAAAGTTTTATATTCCCCATCAATAATCATTTTATTTATACATTCTTTTAAATTTAATTTATTTTTATTAATTTGAAAAATAATTTTCATATAAAATTCAGTTAAAGATTTAAATGAATTAATATTTAAATGTAATGTTTTTTTATCATTTATTTCAATATTGCAATTTTTTATTTCTAAATAATTTTGTAAATTATTGTATAAATATTCAATATATTTATATTTTTCATCATTTGAAAGTTCTTCTTTAATAATAATTTTATTTTTCATAATATTTTTAAATAATAAAAGTTTATGTGGTGAAAATAAATTAAATAAATTTAAGGTGAAATTTATATTACATTGTTGAATATTTGTTAGTTTATTTGTAATTTCATTATCTTTTTTTTCTTTTGGAATAATTTCAATTTTTTTATTTTCTTTATTATATATAATTATTTGTGGTTCATCATCCATAATTTAAAATTATTAATAATATTATTTAAATTATTTTTAATATTATTAATAAAAATATTATAATTAAAATATATTATTCATATAATAAAAATTTATTTTAAAACATTTAGTATAAAAATTATATTATGGGTCAAAATGAATCAATGAATAAAAACAAATTATCAAAATTTAAGAGTAAAATATTTTTTTAATTAATAAAATAATCCATTTTTTATTAAAATAGTAAATAGAAATTTTTTTGAGTTTCAATATGTGATTGGAAGAGGTGGATTTGGAAAAGTTTGGAAAGTTTTATTAAAAAAAACACAAAAATTATATGCATTAAAAGAAATGTCAAAAGTAAAAATAATTGACCGAAAAAGTGAAAAAAGTATTAAAAACGAAAGAAATTTTTTATCATTTTTACATCATCCATTCATTGTAAACATGATTTTTGCTTTTCAAGACTATGAAAACTTATATTTAGTAATGGATTTACTAACTGGAGGTGATTTAAGATATCATTTATGTAAAAATAAGAAATTCAATGAAAAACAAACAAAATTTTTTTTTGGTTGTGTATTATTAGGATTGGAATACATACATAAAAACAATATAATTCATAGAGATATAAAACCAGAGAACTTAGTTTGTGATGAGAAAGGTTACATTAGAATAACAGATTTTGGAGTGGCAAAAATTCGAAAAGAAGATAATAGTTCAGAAACAAGTGGAACTCCAGGATATATGGCGCCTGAAGTTTTAATGGCTCAGAATCATTCATTTCCTGTAGATTTTTTCGCTATTGGTATAATGGGATATGAATTCATGTTTGGTAATAGACCTTACAAAGGAAGAAGTAGAAAGGAAATTAAAAGTGTTGTTCTGAGAAAACAAGCAAGAATTAAAGAAGATGAATTACCAAATGATTGGAGCAAAGAAAGTATGGAATTTTTTAATAGATGTTTGAAAAGAAAAGAAAATAAAAGAATTGGTTTTCTTGGAGGTTGTAAAGAATTAATGAATCATAATTGGTTTAATAATTTTGATTGGGATGCTCTTTTTAAAAAAGAAATGAACTCACCTTTTATTCCAAAATCAGGAGGAAATTATGATAAAAAATATTGTGAAGGAATTGAAAAATTTTCTCCTCAAACTATTGAAAGATATCAAGCTTATATGCAAAAAGAAAATTTTCTTACTGTATTTGAAGGATATACTTTTTTCGATGAAGGTTGTTATGAAGATGTTGATTTTAATGAAAGTGGAAGATTTAATAGTAAAGGTTCAAAACAAATGAATACAAAATCAACTACTATTGGAAGTATTAATAATAATAATTCAAATGATGTTAAAAATGGAAATAAAATTTTGAGACAAAGTCAAAGTCAAAATAATTTAATTCGTGAGAGTAAGATTTTAAATCGATTTAAATTAAATAATAATAATAATAATAATAATAATAATTTTATAAGATTTAGCAATAATAATTTAAATATTAATAACAATTCAAATAATAATAATAATATTAATAATAACAATGGAATAGATAATATTACATCATTATCAAATAATAGACGTTTGAATATTGTAAGTAGAGAAAAAAGAATAAGAAGCAGCAGTTTAGAACATCCAAATAATAATAATCATAATATTATTAATAATGGAAGTCAGAATATTAATAATAATAGTAATAATAATTTCATTAGATTTGGAAATACATCTTCTAAATTTAATAGTCCAATGTTTAATTCTTTAAAAAGATTTGAAAATCAAAATAAAATTTTTTCATTTCAATTACCTATGTTAAATAAGAATATTAGTAATAATAATATTTTACCAATGTTAAAATTTAATAATAATAATCATAAAATTAACTTTAATAATATTAGAAATAAATTTAATTCACAAAAGAAAATTAATTTATTTGCAAAAAATAAAATTATTGTCAATCAAAAGAATTCAATTGGAATTAATAATATGTATAAAAATTTAAAAAGAGCTGAATCAACTGGTTTTTTGAAGAATAATAATTCAATAAGAAAAAAATATTTTAACGAAGATAAAAATAATAATATTTATAATAACAATGTCTTATTTAATGAAAAAAGTTATAGTTTAATAAATTTAAGTAATTTATCAAATAATAATAATAATAAAAGTAATTCTAATTTATATAATAATTTTAAATATAATAAAATAGAAGATGTTTAATTTGTAAATGTGATAAAATAATATAAATATGTTATCAATGAACATTTATATTAATCTTTATATATAATAATATATTTTATATTTATAAAAATATCTATAAAATTTTTTCAAATATTTATTATTATTAAATATTTAAAATTTTATAATATTTTTTTGAAATAATATTATATAAATATAATAAATATATTAATATTATTTAATTAATATTAAATTAAAATATTTTAGAATTATTAATATTTATTATTTAAATTTTATTACATAAATTGGGGATTGGGGATTGGGGATTGGGGATTGGGG
>JAEEGK010017582.1_pt1 | contig 15570 bp, 6 predicted proteins | sample 8958771 | NCBI WGS metagenome assembly JAEEGK01 (sample SAMN16246547, study PRJNA631951) | gut metagenome | biome: gut microbiome; feature: rumen; material: SC-attached | host: Bos | place: Iran: Karaj | collected 2018-10
CCAACAACGTAGCACCAGAAGGCAACAAATAAACCAAATACCATTAAGATGATGACTGGTGTTAAAGCATCACTTTTGGCTTTTAATGCATCTTCAGCATATTTCTTATCAAGGAATATTAATGCGACTGCAAATCCAGCGGCAATTGTGTAACCAATAGCTGCACCAATGTTGTCTCCAAAGTTGTTACCGGCAACGGCATCAACAATGGTACGAATTGTCTCGATGATAACTAATAAACCGTAAACACCGAGCATTACGAAGTTCACGATTCTGCCAATTTTATAAAATAGTTCTTGGAATTTTCTCATAAGATTTTCCCCTTTCAGCAATGACTATATTAGGCCTTTCATAAATGAATAACAATTTATTTTCTTTCCTGGAGTACTAATTCAGGTTTGCTATTTAAGACGCGCATATTAGCAGGTATGGATTCAGTAAGGAATACGTTACTACCAATAGTTACATGATCACCTATCACTACATTTCCACCTAAAATAGAAACGCCAGCATAAATGGTCACATCATTACCAATTGTAGGGTGGCGCTTCTCGCCTTTCATCTTGCTTCCTTTCGCTAATGAAAGAGCGCCTAAAGTCACTGATTGATAGATCTTCGCTCTTTGCCCTATCACTGTTGTTTCACCAATTACAATACCTGTACCATGGTCAATGAAGAATGGAGAATCAATTGTAGCGCCCGGATGAATATCAACTCCAGTTTCTTTATGAGCTTCTTCAGAGATAATACGCGCAAATAACTTTTCATTTAATAAGTAAAGTTCATGAGCAATTCTATAGTATCTAATTGCCTTAAAACCAGGATAAGCAAGTATGACTTCTTCACGTGAATCCACCGCTGGGTCACTATCCATAAAGAAGGTTAAGTCATCATCCAATTGTTTTCTTACTAAAGCTAATTTATTAGCGAACTTATTTGCTTCATCTACGTTCTTGCTAATACTAGATAAATATAATTCTTTAACTTTCTCTAAATCGTTGCTACAACTCAAAACATAATTCTCTGCAGAGTAATAAAAATCTAAAATTTCTTTGCTACAAATGCTCTTATACGGAGAGGCATTAGATTCTTCTATATTCCCGTTTAGATCTGATTGCTTAATAGCTGCACTGATAATATAACTAGATAGACTTTGTCTATTCCTTTTTGCAGCGGCTTCTAATAGTTCTTTGTCTTCATTAGATAATCTAATGTTAATTCGATTTGTTTTGTAAAGTGTGGACATGCTATCACCTCGGAAATATGATACCACTTGTACATCTTTTGTACATACATTTTGTGGAAAATGAATAATTTTCAACATTGCGCGTATGCAAAAATACTTGCGCATAATTATATATATAAATATAATAATAGGCGTGTTAATAGCAAACCCACAGTAATGTGGCGACGCAAAGCTATAGGGTCTTAAAGAAAATAAGACAGCCAGTTGCCGAGGAGATAAAAACCGCGGCTTTTTATTTCTTAGGAAAAAGAGAATTAAAAATGAATTGTAGCAAAAAGAAACTAATGGCTTTAGTTGGGGCGATTGCGAACCTCACCTTTTCTTTTGCTATCGCGGGCGCAGCTACATTCGCGTGGTTCGCATATAATGACACTGTAAATGCTAACGGCATGCAAATTAGTTCTGCTGATGGAAGAGAAATTCTCATTAACAACTATCGAATTTTAAAATATGACGATGACTTAAAAGCAGGTGTTTCATATTATAACGATCCAGATGCATTCGTCTTACCAGATTATGACCAATATATTAAATCTAGAAACGTTTATTCGAACATCGTTATTAGAATGGATTTGTCTTTCCCAAAAGGTATCGACACCACTAATAAAGCCGTTGAGATAGATATTTATAAATTAGCTTCTTCCACTTTGAAAGACGCTAACGGAATTAGATTATTAACTTCAAACGTTGCTCAATTCCAATGTGTTACAACACAATACACTTCACAAAATAGCGATACTCCAGTTTCAATTCCAGTCGGCATCACTGAAACACAAGGTTCATACAAGAGTGTTGATGATGCTATGTATAGAACGGCAATTGCTTATTTTGCTGCTAGAAAAACACCAACAACATTTATTTCTTTAATGAATGATCAGCCTGTCGATCCTGATTGCGGTAATATAATCACTCTTGTTCCTGAACTATACAATGTTGGAATAGTAAAACACTCAGTTATTTATATTGAATGTTCATATAATGAAAAATTAGTCGATGGCTTCGTTGAAGACCACCCTGATGATTCAATTCACAACCTAGAAGGTGACATTACAGATATTAGTTTTGTAGTTAGAGATTTCTCAGGTGGTCCATATGGTAAAAACGCAACCGGTCAATACATACGTATGAACGATGTTGGCGGTTCTTATAACGGACAATACCTCGCCTCTTACGTTGGCGATTCCAATAAGAGAGTTATGGATGGTTCCTTAACAACAGGCGAAGAAACAGTTGCTGAATCCTCCGGTATTAACTCTAACAACAACTTACTCGGTGTTAATGATTTTATTAGAGAAGATAATAGCAAAATCTATGCATCAAAAAACATTGATGCTGCTTCTTTAACATACAATAGAAAAAATGGCACATTTAAATCGGATAACAATCACTATGTCGGTAACGACACCTCTACAAATGGTATTGTTTCTAATGCTTCATCAACGGGATTAGAGAATTCCCTTTCTTACCTTGGATATGATGCTGGAGTTAATTCAGTTGCTCATAATTCAATGAAAATGCAATATGATTCCTCAAATACAAAGATTGCTTACTATGGATCAAATAAGAGTCCAATAAGTTTATATAGATATCACGAAAATAACATTGTTAATGCTACTTTGACAGGTTTTAATGTCACAGGTCCTACTGGTGAAAACGCTACAACAAGTGTTGGTGCTTACTTCAGTTTAAAAGGTGTATCCTGTGTTGCTACATACACTAAACCAGATAACACTACTTTTACTTTAAATGTTGCATCTGTTTGTACATTTACAAGCACAGGTGAAGGAACATTAATTCCTGAAAAAACTATGTTTACCTCTCTAGGTAATCCAAAAGTTATTACTGTTACTTATACCGATAGAGGTGTGACTAAGACTGGCACATACAATCTTACTGTTGTCGCGGATATTCTCCAATATATCGAGATTTCATCCATGCCAAATAAAACTACATTTGTAAAAGGTGAGCCGTTCGATATAACTGGTCTTGTTGTTAACGGTCATTTTGAAACAGTTGGTGAAATTGATGTTACCTCAGATTGTGTTTTCAAAATCAATGGCACAACATATGTTAAAAATCAAATTTTAGATATTGCAGGGATCAATCTCACTGTTACCGTTCACTACAACGGTGGTGCTACAACAGGTGAATTTTATCAAGATAAAACATTTAAAATTAACATTAATAATTTTGTTATTGATATTGAGAGTACAAATGAAGTTATTGGTATAGGCGATAGCCTTACAATCAGTTTTACATTTAATGGTAATGTTGATTGGACTATTACTGGCAAAGCAGGATCATTATCTTTCTCAAGTTCCGATCCTACCGCCACAACAAATACCACAACATACACAGGATCTGATTTTGCCAATCAATCAAGTTCTATCATAGTTTATGGTTTAGCGGCAGGCACTTGTACAGTTACCGCCACAATCAATGGAACAACAATAAAAGATACTTGTATTGTTAGAGTTTCTGACGGATCTGAGTTATCTGCAACATATACAGTTACATCTTCTACCACTATTGCTACAACTGGTGACGTTCCAACTGGGTCTACAGCGGATTATGAATCAACATATAGCACAAAATACCAATTAACTGCCGGAAATCATATGACATTAACCCTTTCGGGATATGCTAACTACAAGATTACCGGAATTACTTTAAGTATGAGATCAAATGGAAGCACTGGCGCTGGTAGTTTTTCTGCGTCTGTTGGAAATACATCAATTGCTTCTATTGCTAACGCTACATTTAATGATCCAACATGGAATGGTCAATATACAACATCATATGTCGATGTAACACCAACTATTACTACAGAAAAAACTGTAGGTAGAAACGAAACGATTGAATTAACTATTAATGCCACCACTAACTCACTATATTGTCAAAGTTTCACAATTACTTATGAGCCAGGTGAAATTGCCAGTGTTCAATCATTACAAATCAAAGACGGAAACACTGTTCTTAATAGTGGCACAAAAACTATTTCCAGTGGCAATATTGGCATGCATTGGACTCCAACCGCTCTCGTTACTTATGTTGATGACTCAACAGATAGTTCTGTCACATGGTCAATTGTCAGTGGACAAAGCGGAACAAATATCACTATCAATCAAAGTTCCGGTTTAATTACATTAAATACAGCTACTGGTACAGCTGTAATTAAAGCCAGAACCAATGGTATGGACAGCGGAGGAAATCATTTAGAAGCAACATTTACTTTAAACTGGTCCGGATTAACTAAAATTCTTGATTCTATTACTCTTGATAGTGCAAATGTTACAAAAGAATTTAATATAAATGATACATTTACATATGCTGGCTTGGTAGTCACCGCTCATTACACCGATAATACAACAGCAACAATCTCAGTTGCTTCACAGAGTAATCCAAATGGTTATACCGTTTCAACGCCAGATATGACAACTGCTGGAACAAAAACCGTTACTGTCACATACACAGAAGGCGATGTCACTAAGACAGCAACATACACCATCACTGTCATCGATGACACTCCATCTTTATACAGCCGATTAGAAAGTATAGCTAGCATTGATGAAAGTGCTCAATACATTTTGGGTCTTGAAGGAACAGGATTCCATTATAGCGGTACAAGTGACTGGGGTTTAATTGCAGATCCTGAAGAACAAACTCCTATTGTTTACACATTAACAAAAGGAGCAAATAATGAAACGTTTACTGCTCAAGCAACAATTAATAACACGGTTTATTATTTAACTGTACCAACTAGTAATACATTTACAATGTCGGCAAATCCTGAAAATCTCATTTTAGGTACAACAGCTAATGCGACTGGGGACAAGGATTACGCTGTTACTAGAGCTACTGGTACAACAAGACACTTAAGATTCAATTCAACTGGTATTAGAGCATACGGTGGTAATACTGGTTCTATGGTTTATTTCTATAAAGTTAACGGCTCAATTGTTCCTCCAACTCCAACAAAAACATTAACAAGCATTTCTTTGAATACAGAGAATGTCAAAAAGACATTTGAACTCAATGAAACGTTTACATACACTGGATTAGTTGTAACGGCACATTATAGCGATAATTCACAAGCTACTATTTCAGCAGGTGGAAATAATGGCTATTCTATTTCATCACCTGATATGAGCTCTGCCGGCGAAAAGACAATTACTGTCACATATACTGAGGGTGGGGTCACAAAGACTGAAACATATACCATCACAGTTAATGGCGGTGGGCAACAACAGACATATATATATGAAAAGATTACGTCTACTAGTGAGTTGGTAGATGGCGGGCAATATCTTATTGTTTATGAAGATGGTAATTTGGCATTTGATGGTGGACTAATTACATTAGATGCCGTAGGAAACACTATTGCTGTAACAATTACAAACAATACCATTCCTTCTAATGCGACAACCGATGCCGCTTCGTTCATAATTGATACAACAAATAATACAATTCAATCGGCAAGCGGTTATTATATCGGCCAAACATCTAATGCAAATGGTTTAGCAAGTAATCAAAACACAACATATGCAAACGCCATTTCATTTAACGATGATGGAACTGTGAATATTGTTAGTGGAGGCGCATATTTGAGATACAACTCCACAAGTAACCAGGTGAGATTTAGATATTACAAATCTTCTTCTTATACGGGGCAAAAAGCAATTGCACTTTACGTGAGAAAAGCAGTCTAAAAGAAAGGAGCGCACTATGAAATTGCCAAAAATATTTAAAAGCAAAAAAGCAAGATTAATAACACTACTATCTTGTGTAGTAGCCACTTTAAGTGCGGCCTTAATTATATCTACAGTTTCTTGGTTCAGTGCCATAGAAACAATAAAGCCAAATGATAATTTAGATGGTGCTATTTTAACCAGTTATTTTGATCACATTGATAATGCGCCTACTGATGAAACTACTTATCCACACGGTTCTGCGTCAAATCCTTATGTCATTACAAGACCTGTCCACTACTACAATTTAGTTAGATTACAAGAAGGCGGCGAATATGGTTTCAATAAGGATACATATTTCCAATTTGGTAAAACGAATATTGATGGAACAGGCAATACTGAACCATTGTTCTATGAGTATAACAATGATGGTGTTATTCAAGAAGGCGAATATACTCCATATTTGAATATGGCTTACTATAGCGGTTCTAACGCTTTAGCGCCAATCGGTTCTTCAAGACATCCTTTCGAAGGACAAATCGAAGGAAACCATTTAACGGTTCAAAATTTAAATGTTGCTGGTTCCGGATTATCTGACATTGGTATCTTTGGATATGTCACTATTAATGCTTCCGTTCATAACTTATATTTTGATTCACCAAAGATTAACGCAAATGGCGCAAGTGCTATTGCTCCTGGTTCTATCGGACACGCAGCCCACCCAACACACGTTTATATTGGTTATTTAGCAGGTCACGTTTATAATCCAAACGTTTTTGACCATGTTTATTTAAATAACTGTGTTCTTTATAACACTGTTGGAAACGATTATGAAATGATTAACACTTATGGTTATTTCGGTCACACTGACGAACCATTACAATCAACATCTGATTCCAGTTCTTATACTTCACAATTAGTTGCGCCTAACGCTTATGAAGCTTTGCAATATTCCTATTCAACTGGTTACAGCAACCCATTAGCGCGTAGATATACTAGCGAAGTTGGATCAGGAAACTTCTCAGGCGCTGTTTCATCCACCAATTCCGCAACTCCGGTTTATACAATTGGTCAAAAAACAAGTACTCAACCTTATTCCTTGTCATCAATCGGTTATTCCTCTGGTGATAGAGGTAAAACTCAATATATTAGATATATTAAAAATGTTTCTGGTGAAAATCGTTATGTTGAAATTAACGACATTGAACAAGAAAACATCTTAACTGATAAACCAGAATATATTGAATACGGTGTTGACCAATATGGAAATCCAATTGAACCAATCAATCATAGCAATGACCCAACATATGATTTCTATGGAATGAGCGATGGTTCATATATTTTCTGTGACAAAACATATACAACTGACCCAATCACAGGCGAACAAACAGAACATTGTCAATGGAAATACGCTGAGGTTAGTGCGGATTTAACAAAACCTTCTACAGGTGCTGTTTCATTGAACTGCTTCACTATTTCTTATGAACAAACAGTTAACAATGTTACAAAAAAATATTTTTTAAAATATTTACCAGGTGCTAATGGAGAATACGATAAATTAGTTCCAGAAGAATGGGGAAGTCAAACTCCTCCACAAGCAGATGAATATTACTTCTGTTTTAAAACAACATTTGGTAGTAACGGTGCTTCTCGTTTTACAGAATGTGGTACCGAAGCTGAATATTACATTTATTCACCAGTCGGTAAAAAATATGTTTGTACATATTCTCCACAAAACGTCCACGCTACCGATCCAGTTCTTGATGCTAACTTGGTTCATACACCAATCTTTGTTCCTGAACAAGGCATAACGGTTTCTGGTGATAAAAAGCATATGCCAATGAAGTTCACTATTGCTGGTCCAAAAACTCAAATTTCATATGACTCATTTGACAATAAAGAAACAGGTGATGGCCGCAATGTTAATGATGACTTTGATAGCAATGCTGGCCGTACTGCTGGTCCATATAAAGGTGCTTTACAAGGTTCAAACATCACACACCAATTTGGTATTTTTGGTGGTCATAAAATGACAGCGTCTTGTACAGGTGGTTTCTTCACCATTGGTGAATATATTGATAATCAAACCACAACATTGAACAACGCAATTAACTATAGATTAACTTCCAACTCTAGTGAAATTACTGATATGTCCACTCTTGTTATCGCTGGATTTAAAGGCGAACAAACAAATACATATTCTCTCGACTATGCAATGTCCACACAACTTCAAAACAACCGTGGCGTTTTACAAGTTAAAGAAGTTAGAGATAGTTCTGGTTACGTTTTAAACGAAACAACTGGTGTTGCCAAATTAGTTCTTAAACATATCGAAGGATCCAATAGTATCTTTACATTATTTGATGGAAGTGGTTATATAACTTTCCCAGCAGGTGGAGGTATTTTCACTGGTGGTTCAAACACTAAAAACTATTTAAGAACTTACGACTACGACTATATTCACGAGGCAGGCCACGAAAATAGAATTCCTTATTCTCAATGGAGATTCGATGCCTATGTACAATATGGTTACTACACAAGATATAGATTCCAAAATGTTGGAAATCCAGATAGATATCTTTGCTACAATATCGGCAGTAACTGTTTCGCGACATATTCATTACAAGAATATATTAACAAAGCAGCCGAAAAAGGTTTGACTGTCACAGGTTTCGATAATAACAACGTTAATGATGACCCAGTAACAGGCTATCCAAACAACCATTGCTGGTTCTATATCTATAAACAACAATATGGTCAAACAATTCAAAACGTTCACTTTACTGTTGCCAAGAAAGTTGATGTTTTGGGTACAACAACATATCCATTTAAACTTGTTAACTACTATAACCTTTTAGGTTCTGACCAAGAAAACAGCCCAACAGATTATTCTAAATACACCAACTTCACAATTAATCCATCATTCAACGTTTACTTCGATACACAACAAAGCCAAGTTCAATACTTTGACTCCTTAATCGAAGTTTGGAAGAGAGTTAACTTAATTAGTGAATTACATGCTGGTGATACAGTTATGATTGCTGCTAAAACAGGTTCTGGCAATGGCAACGCAACTCACTACTTTATGGGCTCGCAAGCTACAAACTACCGTAACCGATCGTCGAGCGTAAGTTTCACGCCACCATATGTTAAAGAGCAGAACGTTCCAACTAATGCTGCTCGATTTACACTATCTCGGTCTGACCGAGGGTGGAGGTTTGATACTGGCAATGGATTCCTTTACGCCTGTTCATCATCGCAAAACTATCTGAGAACAGAATCATCGCCAGATAATAACGGTAATGCTGACTGGTCAATATCAATTACCACAGACGGTAATGCTACTATTAGAGCAACCGGTAACTATACACGTAACTTAATGCGTTATTATGCTCAAAGTTCCTGGTGGGGCGGAGGAAGTGGCTACTTCTCATGTTTCTCCGGAAACTCAGGTTACAATATACAACTTTATAAGTTATCTCAATCAAGCGCTGATAGAGCGACATATGTTGGTGATTTAATCAATAACTTCGAACCATTCAGAATGGACGCTGTCGGTCCAAACATTGATTATCACCCTCAATATATGCAAATGAATGCAGCACCATCAGTAATCGTTGAACCAACAGTTGGGCAAAAATACTACCCATCCGTTAACTTTAAAAACGCAATCACTTTAATGATTGATAATAATGGATCTAGGGACTTAGGTACGCTCACGTTTGAATGTACTTCCACTAGCACAAATCCTTACTTTAAACTGCCAAACGAAACTGAAGACATTGTTGCGGCAGGCGCGGTAGATACAAGCCCAAGTAATGATTCACATTCTTACTTGCTGAATATCAACGCAATGAACATCAACGCTTTAGCGTACGCCTATATTAAAGGCGTTGGCGATGCTGTTGAACCATATGAATTCTGCACTGCTGATGATCCAAAGATGACTAAATACTTAGTTATTTTAGGAGCAGCATCAGATGTCCATATTACAAACGTAACATTCACATTTAATAGTGTCCCTGGCAATATTGGTTACGGAGGAAGAGTAGACTACAGATCTGCAACATATGATTCTTCAACTGGAGCTTATACAGGTTCTGTTGCTGGAGGTAACGAAGTCGACTACTCCGCATTGAGTATTTTCTACGACATCAAATTAACCGGACAATTACTTGACATCAAAGTCGTATTTACTGCTGGCACTAATGGTAATCCAGGCGTTTATACAGTTATTATTGATACAACTAAAACATTGCTAACTGCACCTTTAGATGTCAACTTCTTCAAGTATGATAATAACCTGTCAGAACTGGTTGTTGTTGTAGATGGGGTATCAACGACATATTACACGGGATCTGTAACGGTAACGCTGCCGGCAAATAATACGCCGTGATGATATTCAACAACTACCTAAAATAAAACAAACTCTATAAAATAGATTTGTATGAAAAAGAATAATGCATTACGAATCTTATTAGAAATAATATCCGCCTTAGCATCTTTCGCTATCGGCGGATTTTGTTTTTATTTAGCTAGATTACAAAACTGGTGGTTTATCACTATAGGCGTTCACTTCATGTTTGAAGGATTATTTATCTTTGTACCAATGTTTGTGAAAGATGAATATAAAGCCATGAGAATACAAGGTGTATTCCAAGTCATTAGCGTTGTTATTATGATGGACTATTTACTTGTTATGTCTTTATGGAATGATCCAAATCAAACAATGATTTATTGGCCATTATCTTATTTGATATTTGGAAGTGCCGCGGTTATTAAATTATTAACTTCACTAATACTCCATATTTCAATTAAGAAAGAATATGCGCCACTATCACATGCTTATAGAAATAATGATTTATTATCCGCTTTCTATCTCATCATCATTGTTGAGTTAGTGCTAATGAATCAATTCTTCCCGGGGGAGAATCTAAATCCATTTACATTCTCATTTACTGACAAACCAATCTGGGTTTACATCATAGATGTAGCCACTAACGCCACTTTTACCATCATTGCGGCGCTTTTAGCCTTATCCACTGATATTCGTAGTAAAACAAAAGAATCGCTCTCTACGCTCGGTAAAATCAAACATACTGTCGCTTGGTTTAATGAACATGAGATATCAATGTTCTTTGGATTGATCTTTACAGTCTATTTAGCATCTTTAGCGTTAATTAACTTAAAGCAACACTGGGTCTATATCGTTTTAGCAGCGTTCTATCTTGGAACAGGCGCAATTAGATTAATTAACTATATTTGGCATAAAAAAATTCTAAAAGAAGTCGGAGATAATAAATTCGCGGAAAACCGCAAATCATCATTCATATTATTATTTGATGCTTTTGCCTATTTCTTATTCTCTGGCGTTATCACATTTGCCGCAGTGTTCTTGATGTCCACTGATGCAACATTAGGAAAAAATATCTTATTGTTTTTATTCATCATTGTTCCATTTGGTTTATTAAGATTTATTAACGCGATTAAAACCATTAGAGTAAGCAGAAGAGAAAATGATACATATAAGTTAGGTGTCGGATATATATCGTTAATAAGTGCTTTCTGTTCACTACTTGAAATCGCCGCAATCAGTACATTCTTTGCACCAAAAGTAGCGAAGTATATCGCAGTTATATTTAATGTTGCTGTGCTCCAAGTTGTGGTTATTGTGGTATGTATATCATTTATTGTTCATTTCTTTAGAAGTTTGATTATTAACCGAAAAGGAAGAGAGAAAAAAGAAGCAAAGAAAAAGCTCCAAGGACAATAAATCCAAGGAGTTTTATTTTTTAATCTTTTTATTGTTTTTAAGTTTTTGTTTTGATTTAATATTTGTGCTGGATTCGTATCGAGTGCGACCCTTATCGGTCTGCAGGCTTCCAGCTTTTTTTATGTCTGGATATGATACGTCAACGCCTTTCTTTAATTCTATTTCAAACACACTAAATCTACTTTTACTGTCTTTTTGTTCTTGCTTTACTATATACATCGGTTCCTCGTGACCAAATATTGGGTTTTTATTCATTTTCCAATTATTTCTATTACCCGATGTTTTAGAATGTGTCACTCGATGGAAAACATACATATTTCCTTCTTCGTCAACAATATATGCCGGATGATTGTTTTTGAAATATATTCTAAAGTGCCTTTTAAAAGTATATGGTTTTATTTTCATTTAAAAACCCTCCTACTTAATAAATAGGGGGGCTTTTTAATATTTTTCTCAAAAATTTGATTAGATATCCAAATCAGCGATTTCTTTAATGGATGTTTCACGTAAGGTCTTAAAGAATTTTTCTTCACTCATTGGAGAATAGAAGAATCGACCTTGGAATCCACTATCGCGGACATCATCATGTAATAAGTCAGCTTGTTGACGTCTTTCAACACCGACGAACGTCACACTCATGCCTGCGTCAGTCGCCTCTTTCCAAACATCGTTCGCACGTTGTAAGGCAACGTCATCAGTAATAATGTTGAGAATGACATCTCTAGACATCTTAACTTCTTTGAATCCTAAGACTTGAAGTTGATCGAGTCTTAATAATTCACCGCGATATTGGTCACAGACAAGGACTTCGTTTTCAAAGTGTAAGTTACGGAATTCATCATAGTGATCCATAATGTCGGATTCAGGAACTTCGAAACAGATAAATCCTTTTGGAACACTATGTTTCTTGGTTAATGAATCGAAACTATCAACGAATGCTTTATCAGATAAGGTTTGATAGTCGACGTTTAATGATAAGTGTTCAAGACCCATAGATTTGAAGAATGGTAAATCTGCGACTTGGAATAACTTATCTAAACAATCAGTCATCGCTTCCGCGACTAATTCAATACGATTATGTTTAGTGACGATGTTAATAGCTTCACCAATGTTAAGCGGAGCGTTAGTGAACGGATCGTTTAATCTAAGGAGTAATTCCGCACCATGAATACTTCTATCTCTATTACCAACGATAGGTTGATATTCCATGAAGTATTTCTTTCTCTTGAAGGCTTCAAGAACATTTTGAAGCATGAATTCTTCTCTAGAAGCACTTCTGGTGTATTTATCTTCGTTAAAGTAAATTAAATCGGTCTTTTTGCCCCTTCTAAGGCCCGTCATGACTTTCTCGGCATGATTTATCCAAGATTTATATTCCTTGCTTGATTCAGGATATTTGAAATCATAGTAAGAAATGTTTAATGAACCATCTTTAGAACCCACTTTGATTTGTTTAGAGATGTTATAGATTTGTTCCGTAAGAGCGATAACTTCATCTCTGTTACTTAATGGCAACAATAACGCAAAGTTATCGTTCTTATATAAGTATGGAGTTAAGTTCATATCAATTTCTTCTCTTAAGATATCAAAGAAGTTTCTAATGGCTTTGATATAACCATCATTACCAAGTGACTTCACTAGTTGTGCTACGTTATCGATATTTAAGAATAAGATTTCGCCTTGATGTTCTAAGACGAATTCATCTTCTAGGTAAGAACAGAAGGAATAATATGAGTTAATTAAGAAGTCAGGTGAGAATAAGTCAGAAGTTGATTTATTCTTTTCTGTTGGTTTGAGATATAAGTGTTCCGCTTTATCTTCAGAGTTATGTAAAACAACACTTGTTTCAAACTTTCTTCTCTTCAAGAATTCCACCATGTGTTTTTTGGTTAATAATGGACATGCTTTACATGGAGCATCAAGTCCATATAAGGCTTTATGACATTTATCGCCAATTTGTGCGGTTGGAACGATTGATTGAAGTGCGGCAGACACAAAGAATAATGAATAATCATCTGGGTTAACAGAATAGAGAATATCATTATTGAGTTTTAAGATTTCTTGGAATCTCTTCGCATTGATATTTGCGATGTGTTGATCATCGATTGATTTAATGTAATTACCAATCTTATTTGAAATATTGATTAAACCTTGTTTGATTGAGGAATCGAATTCAAGGTCTTTGTCGTTATTGAGATAGTAGATGATAGAAACCGCGTCACCATCTTTCATAACGATATAGAACAAGCCAGATTTGATTTCATGGCTATCAATAAATGAACCTAAGGAATCGTTAAGGTGTTGTCTATTAGAGAAATAGTAAGATTGATCACTATCTTTTACTTCTAATAATTTAGAAACGAATTTGTTAGAAACTGGTTTCTCCACTAAAACGAGATGCTTATCAACTGGGGAATATGAATATTCACATAAGAATTGTTTTTTCACTTTATTGAATTTTGCGTAACCAACAGATGAGAATGAGAAGTAATTACAAATATCGTTTAATGCACGGTTGATTTCTTTTTGACCATCGACATCATCGATATCTAATAAATCTAATCTTTCGGAAATCTTTGCTAATTCATTAACATTGAGGTTTTCAAATAATGGAGAATTGTTAGCTTTGTTTTCTTTAGATGGAAGGAAGATGTTAATTGTTTTATCACTTCTCTTAGCGATTGCTAAATCATTAGCCATATTCTCAGGTGCGGAATATGGATAGATGACCACCGCTACTTTAGGAGCGACAATCTTTCTACCTTCACTAGTTCTTTTAATAATGGAAATATGACGGAATAAGGATTCAATTTCTTCTTCGATTTGACTAACACTATCGAAAACAGGAATATAAACCAAGAATCCGTTTTGTTTTTTGTTCTTTGAAATTAATAAGTTTTTGTATTGAAGGCCTTCTTTGATTTTATTGATGATTCTTTGTTCATCAGCTTCTTGAATCTCTTCCGCTTCTAAATCGTAATAGATTTCCACTAAGGCATTTCTAAATGATTTAGTAACGATAATTAAATCGACAAGGTTATTCATTAATGAATCATAACTAACGATAGTTTTTTCTTCATCAAAGTATTCTAGTGGGATGTTTTCAATATCGCCTTCTTTAGAAGTGATGACTTTACCTTTGTATTGATCGTTAATGTCGTTAAAGATTTCATTCATTTCTTGGAATTCTTTAACATCGTTATTTTGAATTTCATTAACTTCGAGTTTTCTATTTTTAATAGCTTCTAAGTTTTCCATACTTCCCTTATAGAGGGTGTTATAGAACAACTTATATTGTTTTTCTGAGAAATAGATGAATGATCCAAACATTGCGCATAATGATACGAAGAGTAATGCACCACCAACGATTTCTAAGATGAGTTGTAATTTGTCTTTTAAGAAGATAAACGCTACTGCAAATGTCGCAACAGAAAGAATCATCACAATGAAAATGATGAGTAATACGAGATAACTCTTAGAAATAACACTTCTTAATGAGGATTGTTGTTTTTGTTTCATAAGCATTATCCTCTCAAAACATCGTTACGGCTGATTTCACCGATACAAACTGTTACGGCTTTTCCAATCACAGCGTATTCTTCTAATATTTGCATATATGAATCAATGGATGTCTTTTGTCCTGCTTGTCCTTCGATAACTTTGACAGAGACAAATGGAATATCAAATAAGTGGCATGCTAAGGCAACACCAGTTGTCACACCATCAATGACGGTGTTTTTATTTCTATTTGCGATGCTATCTTCCATTGATAATTCTTCAATGAGTTCTTGATCCTTACGATAGTAGGAAGAATTCATAAATGTACAAAGTGTAAAGTTATTAACACTATCACTAGTGAGAGC